>Ga0315315_10002342_pt1 | contig 17303 bp, 8 predicted proteins | sample M140m3416metaG_FD_203699 | JGI IMG/M metagenome (GOLD analysis project Ga0315315, IMG submission 203699) | Ammonia-oxidizing marine archaeal communities from Monterey Bay, California, United States - M1 40m 3416 | ecosystem: Environmental > Aquatic > Marine > Intertidal zone | place: USA... | reverse complement strand
TAAACTCACAGGTTGGCGGCACTGGTTGGGGTTCCAGTACATGGGGAAGACTTGGTTGGGGTTCAGGATCGTCTATTTCTACGATAGCTGAAATTAGACTATGGTCGCATGATAATTTTGGTGAAGATTTAATTATCAACCCAAGAGACTCAAACGTGTACTACTGGGACAAAGGAACAGCACTTAGCGCTAGGGCTGTAGAACTTTCAACACTTAGCGGGGCTAAGTCAGCACCTCAGATAGCCAAACAGATACTTGTGTCAGATCAGGACAGGCATGTTTTAGCTTTTGGGTGCGATGGATTAGGGGCAAACTCAAGCGCTGCACAAGGGAATGGTGTTCAAGACCCATTGCTTGTTAGGTTTTCTAGTCAGGAGAATGCAGTTGATTGGTTCCCCACAAGCACAAACACTGCTGGCGATCTTATACTTGGCTCTGGATCAGAGTTTGTGCAAGCGGTGGAAACAAAGCGTGAAATACTCGTATGGACTGATACGTCCCTACACTCAATGAGATTTATTGGTCCTCCGTTTACTTTTGGCATACAGCAGTTAGCATCAAACATTACAATTATGGGGCCTAATGCTGCCGTAGCAACAGAAGACGTTGTTTACTGGATGGGTATAGATAATTTCTACACTTACTCAGGGCAGACAAAGCAGCTTAATTGCACAGTAAAAGACCATGTGTTTAATGATTTTAACTTCTCTCAATCGGATAAGGTGTATGGCGGTATCAACTCTGAGTTTTCAGAGGTAATATGGCTTTATCCGTCTGAGACAAACTCCTTAGCCAGCGGAGGCACAGGAGAAAACGACAAGTACGTTATATATAATTATAAAGATGACATTTGGTATTATGGCAACCTTAGTAGGTCAGCTTGGCTTGACAGAGGCATAAGAACATTCCCGATAGCCGCTGAAGGTGGGTACTTATACAACCATGAATTTGAGTATGACGATGACGGCTCCGCTATGGATTCGTTTATTGAGTCAGCGCCTATGGATATTGGGGACGGTGACAAGTTTGCCCTAGCCACAACTGTTGTGCCTGACCTAACATTTGTAGGATCAACTGCGCTTTCTAGCCCACAAGCAACCTTTACCTTAAAAGCCCGAACAGAACCCGGAGCGGCCTATGGCAGTACATCTAGCGGTTCAGCGGTAAGAACAGCGTCTTCTCCAGTAGAGACGTTTACAGAGCTTCTTAATCTTAGGGTAAGGGGTAGATCATTCGCCATAAAGGTTGACTCATCTGCTTTGGGTACGAAGTGGAAGTTAGGTTCTCCTCGCGTTGATATACGTCCAGATGGTAGGCGCTAATGGCTGTAATTAATGTACCAGCACCTAGACTGCCTGAGCCTACTGAAGAGTATTCTCTGGCCTACATGCAGGATTTACTAAGAGCGCTAGAGATATTTATTGAGCAAGAGAGGACTCCGGGGGAGCTTCGGGGGACAAAGATAACCTTAACCGATCTGCCGACAGCATCGACAGGTCTTGAATCGGGAGCATTATGGAACAACTCAGGAGTGGTAAACATTATACCATAGTACAAATGGCCGCTGAAGCAATTTTGAAACTGAAGATTTTACCTAGAATAATGATGCTGATGATGTCTGTGTCGGCATGGAGGGTGGTTGAGTGGTTTATGACTCTAGAAGACCCCACAAGTCAACAGGCAGCGCTGGTAAGCGTGGTAACAGGCGCTATGACAGGCGCATTCGCAGTATGGATGAATCACGAAGGAAAGCCACATGATACAAGCTCTATTGGGTCCGATAACAAACCTAGCAGGAACATGGCTAGAGGGAAAGGTCGAGACGAAAAAGGCTGAGACAGGGGCTAAGGTTGCTAAAGCCAAGGCCGAAGCTGTCATTATGCAGAAAAAAGCTACCGGAGAAATCGATTGGGACCTCAAGATGGCTGATGCTTCTGCGTCAAGCTGGAAGGACGAGTGGTTAACAATTTTGTTCTCAGTGCCATTGATATTAGCGTTTTGTGGTGACTGGGGCAGGCAAATAGTACAAGAGGGATTTACTGCTTTGCAGGCTATGCCAGAATACTACAGATACACATTAGGAATAATCGTGAGCGCGAGCTTTGGAACAAGAGCGGCGACTAAGTTTTTTGGTAAAAAATAGAAAGGGTTACACAATAGGGGTTTAAGTGTTACAATCTCCTAACGTCAATGATCGGGAGACTGTAAAATGGCACAGCCTACTTTGCCTAGATCAGTTTACGAAGAGACTGCAAGATTGTTTTACTCCTCTGGACAGAATGTAGCCAGAGCAGCAAGATCAGCAGGATTAGCATACAACACTTTTAGCTCAAGAATAAGAAAAGCCAGAGAGCTTGGCATAATCACTGACAAGTCAAAAAACGAAGCCAGTGTTGTAGAGGCCAAGGTTGTAGTTAAACCCATATACAGAATACAGCAGAGGAAATCCAAACCGGAGGAAACTCAAAGAGTCTTAGCTATAGGCGATTGCCATGATGGCCCCTCATTGCCAGACAAAACAAGGTTCTTCGCGATGGGTCAGTATGCTAAGATCAATCAAGTGGATAGGATTGTACAAATAGGAGACTTTGCAAGCGTTGACTCTCTTAATAGATTTGACGGAAATGACACTCTAAATGGAAAGAAAAAGCCATCGTTTGGCGAAGATATGAAAAGTTTTCAACAGGCTGTAAGAGCTTTTGATAAAGGGTTAGACGGCTACGATGTCCCGAAGCATGTGACGTTAGGAAACCATGAAGACAGAATATGGTCATATACTAATAAGAATCCAGAGATTGTTGAGCTTCTCGACCAAATACTATTTGCCACAATGGATGATTACAAGTGGACCTACTCTCCTTACGGAGAATTTTATTTTATTGGTGATGTTGGCTTTACTCACGCACCTCTGAATATAATGGGAAAAGCATACGGAGGCATGCACGCTGAGAATCAAATATCAAGAGATGCTTTGCACGATGTTATATTTGGTCATACTCACAAGAGGTTAGACAAGAATTTTCCTAAAATGGGTAATCAATCGATTACTATAATGAATTTAGGCACAAGTCTACCGCAAGGACACGTTGAGGAGTATGCTAAACATACGTTAACTGGATGGTCTTATGGGGTCTACGACATCCAGATAAAAAATGGTAAAATAGACGAAAGAACGTGGATACCTATGGACAACCTTTTAGAAAGATATGGTGGAAGTTATGCGGGAGATTAATAAAATTATTGTACATTGTGCTGCTACACCAGAGGGGCGCGATGTAAAGACCGAGGAGATTAAACGCTGGCACACAGAGGAGCGTGGCTGGAGTGATATCGGTTATCATTGGGTTGTTGAGTTGGACGGCTCTATTAATCAGGGTCGCGATGAATCTATCAATGGCGCTCACTGTAGGGGCCATAATAGCGACAGCATCGGCATCTGCTACGTTGGTGGGTCTGACTCTGAGGGAAATCCTAAAGACACACGAACCGAAGGGCAGACTGACGCGCTTGTCACCCTCATCAAGGAAATACTTGATAGACATCCAGACGCAGAGGTGTTCGGACACAGAGACTTTTCATCAAAAGCCTGCCCATCATTTGACGCAAAATCAGAATATGCAGGACTCTAAGGAGTAAACAATGGCACTACCTCTTTTATTAGGATTAGCTGGGTCTGGATTAGCTGGCGCTGGCATGTTAGGCAGCATGGGCGCTCTCACCGCTGGCGCACTTGGTTCTGGGCTAGGTTCTTACCTTGAAACAGGCGATCTTGGTAAAGGTATACAAACAGGACTAACCTCGTTCCTAGGGGGTAAACTTTTAGGGGCTGGCGCTGATATGCTAGGTGGTGCGTCAACTGAAGTTCCGGCTGCATTACAACCGGGCGCTGATCTGGCAAAATCTGGAATGGGGGTTGAGGGGCTTGGAGGAGGCTATACCCCTGCCCCAATAACAGACTTAACTAAAGGCGCAGGCTCTGGAAACCTTTTTAGCAATTTAACCAGCGACCCTACAGCAGGAATTGGCGTGGGCGTGCCTGCTGATGCTACAATGGGTCAAAGGCTTGGATTTGCTAAAGACGCAATAATGACACCTGAAGCAATAGGCGCTGGCTTGGGTACAGCACTTGCTATACCTCCACCTGATTTTGAGAAGAAGAAGTCAGACTTCAACACAGCAGAAGCTGAAGCAGCAAATAGAGAGCGCTTTAGACCGGGGGCTGGGTTTAGACCCGGAATCGATGATGAGTTTAATTACTTTGGGCCGATTAAATATGCGGCAGAAGGCGGTTTAGCCTCTTTAAAATATCAAGAGGGCGGCTCAATGCCAAACGATAAGGAGTTAATATCTAACGCTGTAGATGCTATCCAAGGTAGAGACAGAAATCCAGAAAGAACTTTAGCCATGTTTGTCTCACGATATGGTGAAGATGCTTTACGCGATCTAGTTGACCGTGTGCAAAGTGGTGAGTTCGGTCAGAACGCCTCTACAACAGAGGGGCAGGTAAGTGGTATTGGTGATGGTATGGACGACATGATACCAGCCACACTAGAAGGTGATCAGGATGTTGTTCTTTCAGATGGTGAGTTTATTGTTCCTGCGGATGTGGTTAGCGGGTTGGGCAACGGCTCGACTGACGCAGGCTCGAAGAGTTTATATGAGATGATGGATCGTGTTCGTGAGATGAGAACTGGCGGCACAGCACAACCTAAACAAGTGCCACAGGAGAAGATGCTACCAGCATGATTATATCAGCAGTACCCAGAGAGGTTCTGGGGATCGTCTGGGGAGACGTAGCAAAGTTAATGTATAAGTCAGTAGAGACTTCCAACGGGAAGTACAATATTGACGATTTGTACCATGGTCTAAATAACGGTCAATATGTGCTATGGGTAATAATGGATGGGAAAGAAACTATAGCAGGAATAACCACTAGCATAATTTCTTATCCGGGACGCAAGGCAATGGCAATGGATTGGATAGGTGGAACAAGGATGAGAGAGTGGCTGCCAATGGCAATGGAAACTCTATCAGAATACTCAAGAAAGAACGGATGTTCTCATCTTGAGGGTTACGGAAGAAAAGCGTGGGGACGATGGTTATCTAAATACGGCTGGAAGCCGGAATATATTGCTTATAGAATGGAGCTATAACAATGAGTAAAGGCTCACCTAAACCAACAGATCAGACGGTTGTTCAAACCAATCTACCAGAATATGTACAGCCATATTTTGAGCGCCTACTTCAGCGCACGGAGTCTGAATCCAAGCAACAATATCAGCCATATCAAGGGCAGCGTCTTCAAACTGGTGGCGCTGACGTTACGAATGCCCAGCAAATGGGCAGGAATATCGCTGGTCAGGGAATAGCAGGATTGCCGCAAGCGCAAGCTGCTACAACGGCTGGCCTTGGAAGGGCGCTGCAAGGAATGGGCTATCAGTCTCAGGACTTCGATAGTGCAGCAGCCCAACAATATATGTCCCCTTACATACAGAACGTGGTAGATGTCCAAAAACAACAAGCTATTCTTGACGCTCAAAGACAAAATGCAGGCCGTGCGGCTCAAGCCGTCCAAGCAGGGGCGTTTGGCGGCTCGCGTCAAGCCGTTCAACAAGGACTTGCTCAAGAAGCTCTGTCCCGCCAACTCGCAGAAATACAGGCTTCGGGGCAGCAGCAAGCATTTGAATCGGCACAGTCGCAGTTTGAAAGAGATAGAGCATCAAGAGAATCCGCAGAAAGACTTGGATTAGGCGCGGCAGAGTCAGCCGCAGGCCAGTCTGCTCAGTTAGCGCAACTAGGGCAAATGGCTAGAGAGGGTGACATTCAGGCCGCCTCTTTGTTAGAGAAAATAGGCAGGGATGTTCAAGCTGAAAAACAAGCTGGATTGGACCTTGCATATGAAGATTATGTGCGTCAGAGAGATTACCCGCGAGAACAGCTACAATTCTATTCATCTATACTTAGAGGTATACCTGTTCAACCATCTACAGAAACAACCAAACTTCAGCAGTACAACCCCATCCAACAACTACTTGGAACAGGGATTTCTGCGTTAGGTTTGTATAAAGGGCTTGGTGGATAAAATGAATATAATAGATGTCCAAGACCACCTAAAAGATTTCTCTGAGCAACAGCTAATAAAAGAAATGCAGATGCCAACTGGCACTGCTCCTCAGTTTCTTGTGCTTAGTGAGATACAGCGCCGTAAGCGCGTCAGGGATGACTTTACCAAGAGACAGGCGGCAGCGGAGCCTACGGTGGCTGAAGAGGCTGTAGCGGCTGCTGGAGTGCCTATGAACGGTATAGCTGGCATGTCAGAGGCTATGGCTCCACAAAGCGCAGCATCTGATGGCATAGGTACTATCATGCCTCAAACAATGCGTCAGAGCGCCCCTCCCCCTGCCCCAATGCCTGATGATATGGCTATGGGTATGAGGTCTGGTGGCTTGATGTCGTATGGGGACGAGCTTTCTCAGCGTCTGTCTAATGATAAGATTGATCCATTCCTAGATGAAGTCGAGCAGATGGCTAGCGATAGGTTTGGATTTCAAGGCTCCGAAGGCCCTATGGACTCTAGTCAAGATAAGTTATTGAGAGTCCAAGAGCGACCATCAGTTCAACGGCCTGCCATACCACAGCCTCCAAGGTTTAGCGGCGGCAAAGGTGGTGGGTTTGGCCCAATACAAGCGGTTCCGTTTGCACAAAGCCTTATGCGAAAGTACTCAGATGGCGGCATAGTAAGTTTAGCTGCTGGTGGGGGGATGAGAATAGAAGAGCGCCGAATGAAGAACGGTCAAATAGGACTTTTCAGAGGCAACACGTTTCTTGGCCTGAAGGAAGAAAACAAATCAAAAGGTAGCCTTGCTGAAAAGATAGGGTTTGGCAAAGACAGAGATGTCCTAGGCCGACTAAAGGATGCTCTTGGCCTTCAAGAAGGTGGAGTTGTAAAAGCCCAAACAGGGACTTATTTCCCATCAACTGCTGAACTGTACGGACTGTATGGTCAGGAATCAGGATACGGACAAAATCTTTTTGGCTCCGCTGGTGAGATTGGTCCATTTCAAGTTCTTCCAACAACCGCTATCATGCCGGGCAATCAAATAAAATCTCTTTTCCCAGAGCTTGAGGCTGCTATTGCTAGAGGCGACTACAAAGATGCAGAAGCAGCATACAAAGAAAATAAAGCAATGGTTGATGAAGCTCTTATGAGTGGTGAAAAAGTTGAGCCTTTTGTTCTTGATTATTTAAATAATGCAGAAAGAGTTTTAGGTAATAGAAATCTTGCAACTCTTGCTTACAATCAAGGCATCTCAGGCACAAAGGATTTTTCCGGTGATGTTTTAGACACTGACTATGTAAGCGGTGTTCAGTCAAATATGGCTGGGTTTGATGAAGCAAGAGAAAAACTTTCAAAAGATGTAATTAATCAAGACATGGGACAAAAGCCTGATTTGCTTTCTGGCCTAATGGGCGCTCAGGCTGCCACACCAACCGCCTCTCCCGTTAAGCCTGTTAGAAGTGAAGAAGAAATAAATGCCAAGAGAGAATTTATACTTGGCGGCATCAAGAGCGCTATGGGGCCTATGCAGATTCGCGGTCTTGGTGAGCAGTATTATGGCAAGGGTGACCCGATTATTGATGCGGCTCTTGAGGAAAGAGGGTATAGGCCCCAAGGAATGGCTGTTAGCACCACAGAAGCAGCCACAGCAACAAAGGATATTACAACTGCATCTGGAGAGGTTATCAAGGCTGGCGAAACTGTGCCAGAAAACACAGTGTTATCTCAGTCTGAGGCTCAGGCAAATGCCATACCAGCGGATGCCACTGGTGGAAGCGTAGCTCAAGAGGTTGTTGTTGATGCGGGCAAGGTTGCGGAAACATCTCCATCCGCCTCTATTGTTGAGCAAAACATTGCTAGTGCTACTGCTAAAAAAGCTGATGATGGATCGGAGACAACCACAGATGAGGGTAATGTTGTTAATGAGACTAAAGATGGCTCAGGCGCCACTCCTGAAAGAAACATTACATATACACCTCCGAAAAGCGGCGCCTCTTCCAGCTTAGAAGCGGAAATATTAAAACTACAATCTGATATGCAGAAGTCACGCGAACAAGACAAGTGGCTAGCTATAGCCCAAGCTGGTCTTGCTTTAATGTCTTCAGACAATCCAACTCTATTGGGCGCCGCTGGGGAAGCTGGCGTGTCTGGCCTTAAAGCATTCCGTGAGTCTCAAGATAGATATCAAGAAGGCGTTATCGATCTTATTAATGCAAGAGCCAAGTTAGCTAAGGATGGTAAGTCAAAAGGTCTAACCGCCTCATCTGCTGTTAGTAGATTAAAAACAGTAGAAGAAGAATTAAGAGGTAAGGTGGACGAAAGCGGGCTTCAGTTGATAGCGCCAGCAACAGGCGCCAGAAGACAAATTCTGTTAGAAGAAGAGCAAAGACTAAGGGACATAATGGGATATTTTGACGTAGACGCAGTTGCCGCAAGCAGAATCCCCAAAGCACAATAGGGGCGCACATGCCAAATATATATGCAAAAAGCGCTCGCTCAGGCAGGACCTACTCTGTAAACATCGCTGGCATTGAGCCAACTCCAGAAGAGCAAGCATACATTGAACAGCGTATCGACAACATCGAAGGGTTCGGTGCTGTTGAAGCGCCTGCGCCTGTTGAAGAAGAAGGCTTAGAAGGCAACCTAATAAGTCGTTCAGCCAAGGCATTCGGTAGAGATTTTCTAACATCAATAACACAGCTTCCTCAAGGATCGGTTGGACTTGCCGAATCCGCATTAGGATATGTTCCGGGGTCTACCGCTATTGGAGAAGTGGCGCAAGATGTCTCTGAGGCTGGCAGAGAAGGCGTTGAGTATATGCTTGGTCAGTCTCAAGGAACGCCGGAAGAGAAATTCTCAGGCGCTCTGGGGTCAATAGCATCCTTTTTTGTACCCGGCACTCTTGCGGCAAAAGGAGCGCAAGTTGCTGGGGCTGGTCTAAAAGCTCAGAGATTGGCTGGTTTATCTGGTGCTGGGGCTGCTGGCTCTGCTCTTGGAGCTAATGAGCCTATTATGAGGGTGGCAGATGCTATCTCTAAAGGTAAAGAAGTAAGCCCAGAAGACTTTATAACCGCTACAAGACTTGGTGGTGTTATAGGTCTTTCTGAGATATTACCCCTCCAAAGAGTTATGGGTGATTTTATTAACCTTCTTAGAAGGGTCCCAGCAGGAAGCCAAGAAGAGGCTATCAAAAAAGTAGGCGGCAGAATTAAAAGGGCATTAGGTACTGGCGTAGCTGAGGGAACTCAAGAACTTTTGGCTGGCATAGCTCAAGATTTTGTTGAGCGAGGCTATATTGACCCAGAGGCTGAAATTGGTGGGACAGCAAGTGATGAGTTTATATATGGTGGTAGCGCTGGCGCGGCATTATCCTTACTTGTTGACACCATCAGAGGGCGGCAACTAAATAAAATAGACAATGCGTCTAAGCAACTAGATGAAGACTTGCTTGAAGAATCAGCGGAAACCGCTGAGAAAGCAAAGTTTGGGTCTAACTCATTACAATCAGGTCAAGTGTTTGAAGGTGAGCAAAAGCTGCTTCCGTCTCCTAAAGTAACGGAAGAGTTAGGCGAAGAAACAATACCAGACAACACAAAGAACCGCCTTGAATCTCTTGGTTTGACATCTGAAGAGGAAACTCTGCTTGCGTCTCAAAGCGCCAGAGAAAAGAATTTAGCATTTTTTGATATTGAAATTGCCGATCTTCCTGCTGATGAAGCAGCCATCATTCAACAGAGAAGAATGGCGACAGGCAAAGACCTAGACAAGGCTGTAAGTTTAGATGAGCTTCAGAGCGTAGTTGGTCAGGAAGCATATGTACGAGAGTACAAAAAACAAAAACCTATTGAATTTAGGGAATCTCCATCGAATCCCAGAAATCAAAAGACTTTTAGTTTTAAGCAGTATGACCGCGCTGTTGAGGCTGTAAAGAATAGTAATAAAGTTACCATCCCTTTAATACAGTCGGCGGCTAAGAAAGAAGGCGCTTCCATCAGCCCATCTGTTGCAAAAGACATTAGAAATGAGATGGAGAGAAAGGGAGTAATACAACCAGTTGCTGAGAATAAGTGGAACGTGCTTCAAGAAGAGGTGCAACAGGAAGACCCATCAACCCCATTGCGTCAAACATACACTGAGCTAGAGCGCAAAATTGATGAAGTCAGGAACGAAAGAAATCAGGCAACGGAGCGCCGTGACCAAGCCAATAAAGATGGCGATCAAATCGTATTCGACACTTCTAGGCAAGAAGTAGCAGAAATCGATAGGCGAATTGACAGACTAAACAATCAAAGGGATAGGGTCGAAGCTCAAATAAATGAAATAAACCCAGAAAACCCAATAGTTAATTCTATAGATAGGACACAGCAAGAGGTCAATAGAGCAAAACAAGTAAGTGAAGCTGTGCCAGAGCAGCAACTGACTGATGAGTATGCTCGTAAACGTCAGCGTGTTGCTAATGCTTTGCGTAAGTATCTTCGCACTTTAGGTCTTGGGGATAGAGTAGACCTAGTTACTGAGAATGTAATCTTCCCAGAGGGCTTGGATCAGACCCCTCCTATGGTTATTGAGGGATACGAGGAGGCGGGAGATAGTGGTCGCAGGGTAATCGGGCTTGCGATGGAGATTTACGATCCTAATTTATCGGAGGAACAGCTAGCCATCAAGTTACGCGGTGTTATGAACCATGAGATGATTCATGCGTTGCGTGGCTTGGGGCTGTTCAGTGATAAGGAGTGGACAACCCTTACTAACGCAGCCAAGAACAAGAAGCGCAGCAAGTATGTAAACGGTAAATTACAAGAAAGAGAATATACATACTATGACAGAGCATTGGCTATCTATGGGCCTTTTGGTCAAAGTGAAGAAGTTATTGTTGAAGAAGCTGTGGCTGAGATGTTCCGTGATTATGTTGACGGCAAACTAAAAATTGCTGGCAAACCTCAATCACTATTAAAGCGTATTGTTAAATTCTTCACATCTGTATTCCGTTCACACAATGATGCTGGCTTCAAGCAGGCAGCGGATATATTCCAAAATATTATAACTACAGACAAGTCAAAGCAGATTGGTCGCAGGCCCACCATGTCTGAGACAAACTTTGATGATGCAAACGTGGCTAACGATAATATAAGAAAGTCATCAATGACGTTCTCAGCAGAGAACAGTGTTGTTGCTTATAAGGTTGTTACAAAAGGCCCAGATGGAAAGTTATATCCTCTTTTTGTTGATGCGAAAACTGAAATACCTTTGGGGTCATGGGTTGAAGCGGTCATGCCGTTTACCATTAAACATAAAGGCAAACTTTATGTTCCTTCCAAGGGCGCTGTAGGCGCTGATGGAAAACCAAAAGCTGGTACTGGTGATTTGATACCCATTCCAGATCAAGCCACTAGAGAAAAACTCATACAACAAGGATACCTTCCTGAAGGCTCTGTGGCAAAAAAGATAAAGGTGGTTGCGGCTCGTGGAGGGTTTCATGCTGGTAGCCTTCCTATAGCAAACCACATAGGAAAAGAGCCTAAAGTAACTCCTCGTCAAAGGCAGATACTAATCGATAATGGATATGGGCGATCTATAAAAGGAAAGAACAAAATTAATATTAGAGAGGATGATCAGGTATGGGTAGAAGTTCTTGTTCCAGATAACTCTCATGGCACTGATTGGCAGGCTGTAGCAAACAGCAGGGCTGGTGTTTATGTAAACAATGCAGAAAACAGAAAACTTAATCGTGTTGGTCAGATTAAACCGCAAGAAGCAGATATAAACGATCAGATACCATTTGGTGGGCATTATATTTATAGGCAGGGAGCAGCTAGTAAGGAGGAAAGCTGGGTAATTAGTGGTAACATGCTTGTTACAAGAGAGCTTTCCCGCGAAGAATCCAATGCTATATCTGCAAGACAAGGAGTTAAAGATAGCCCAACCTTTGCCGAGCTTGTTGAAATATTTGGCCCTCAAGAGGCAAGACAAATCGTCTCTGGAAAGAATGAGAAAAAATATTCTGTGGCGCCCTCATCACCTTTAGGTGGCATTTCTCAGTTCCTCACCAATCAAGAAGTAGAAGAAGTATTAGCTGGCACAAAAAGAAATGTAGAAAACAAAGCGGAAAGAATAACAAAGATATTCAAGGAGCTTCCGTCTGCTGAGAACTTTGCCGCAGTTGCGATAGCTGGTCAGGCCAAGAAGGGCTGGTACAAGGATTCAGCAAAAGCAATAATGGATATCTTTGGTGTTGCTGACGCCAGAAGGTTTACTGCTTTGTTGGCAGCTACATCTCCTCAAACATCTGTAGAGATGAATGCTATAAACACCCTTAGTATATGGGCTAACTGGAATAATGCTGGAAGGCCACAAGACCCAGACACGATTATAAAAATAATGGGTGAGAGCGTTCTTGGTGACAAGGGTGTGGATTCAGTCCTGCCAGCTTGGCAGGGTAATTCCATACGCGCCTTGACCGCGCCGTTTGGTCAAGAGATGAATATTCTTCTCTCCGGTCCAAAGGTTAATTCGTTTATGCTAAACCTTGTCAATGAGCTTGATGAGGTGACTAACGATACTTGGATGGCTAATTTTGCCCTCATCGAGCAGCCATTGTTCAAGGGATTCAAGAGAGTTGGTGCAGAAGATACTATAGGACAAATCGGACTAAAAGGTCCGGGGTATCTGGCATTTTCTGCCAGAGTTAGAGAAGCAGCTAGAGCCGCTAGTGAAATCACTGGTGATAGCTGGGCGCCAGCAGAAATCCAAGAGACTGTCTGGTCGCTTTCCAAAGCTCTACTAGAGACACGCAAGGGCAAGGATAACATCCTAACTGCTAAAGAATTACTGACTGAGGGCATCATAACAGACCAACAGGTTGCAGATGTTCCAGACTTTGCTACACTGTTTACTGACGGTGTGTATGGAAGGATACTAGAAGATGCAGGGTACAAACAGCAACTTGACGCTATCAGAAGCCGCGAAGATGGCGATGGAATCACAATTGAACCAAGGCCTGTCTACAGCGCAGAAAACGTCTCGGCTAATCCAGACTTTATCAGGAGAGAACTTGGTGAGTTCGCAGACAGACTTGAATTCCTTGCAGTCAACGGAAAGAAGGGACTTAGAAAGCTCAGCGCCGCAGTCCCCCAAAGAATCCAAGGCGGCAGACGCGCCGCAATCGATGTCAGAATCGGTGTCGGATTTAATGGACGCGTTTTCAATAAGCGAACAGCAGGCAGAACGGTTAATGGATATAACGTAGTATCCACATACACTGTCGGTGGTAATGCAGCCAGAACATATAATGAGCAAAATGTATCTACACCAACATTCATTGAACTAGAAAAAAGCGATCAATCAGCGCAACAGTTTTTCGACTCAATTGTAGGGGCTAAAGCCAGCCTAGGTGAGTTTGGCGAATCTGTGTTTGTGTACCCTGTTGATGAGTATCGTGATATGAGGCTATTCCTTACAGAGGATGGCACTGGCGGCTTTGCTCTCAAAGAGACAGACACTAAAGGCGCCACTGATATTGTTTCTGTATTTAACAGCAGCACACCAAGCGCTCCGGGGGCTGGAGATGGCGGCCCTCATAAGCAATTAAATTATCCAATGATAAGGCTTGCCACTGAAGAAGGTGGCAATATGCTTGACGCATTTGATATCTATCTTCCAAAACTATATAGCGCCAACGGCTTCAAGGTTCGATCTCGCCTGAAGTGGGATGATGAACAGGCTCCTGACGGATGGGACAAGGAGGCATTTAAGAATTTTAATAATGGAGAGCCTGACGTTGTATTCATGTATTATCAGCCAGACAGGACTGATGTTTATGAACAAGGCTCTGAAGAAGGAGAGATGTTTACTGATTACATGGATGCAGTAGACGCTCAATTGGGCGCGGCTATATCCAACCAAAGCATAAGTAGATATGAAGATATAGCGATAGCCGAATCGGTAAAAGAGGACAATCCAAAAGATTTACTTACCGTACAGGATGACGAACAGCTTGCCGAAGTCAGACAAATTGTAGATAAGGCACAAAAGTACGATGGTACAAAATATTCCGTTAGCGCTCCGGGGCCTAACGCATTTATTAAAGCGCCGCTGAAAACAAAAGAGCAGTATGAGTATGGGTATATAAACAACGGCGGCAGAAAAGTTCCTGTGTATTACACATATGGTCAGCATGTAGTTCTTGATGACGGAAGAACTGGTGGCTACGGAATGCGCCACATGAAAGCTCGAAACCATATAGAAGAAATAATTGACGCTGGGTTTCCCTCTGTAGAAAAAGCACTGTTCGACATGATGTATCGTTGGGGGTCACAGGGATACAGAGATGGCGCTGAGGTAGTCGCAATGCCAGACGGAGGTAGTGACCTTCGTATGGAATATGATGCTGGCAAGAGGGGTAAGGTTATTGCGTCTCTTAAATATGGAACGCTATCCGGTCAGCCTGTTTATGTATTCCGCACGGCCTACCCAGAAAAAGCCAGAAAGATGTCTGTTGCCTTTGCTGCTATAGACCCCAACAGAATTCAAAATCAAATACCAGTGGCGCAAGACAGCATAATGTATTCAAGGGCATTCAATCTGCTGTCCAAAGTTCTTGGTGTTGCCTACGATAAGAATAAAGCGGAGGACATAGCAGAGAATTTCTTACAAAAATTCCAAGACTCAATGTTACCAGTTGGCCGTATGATTGACGACTTGAAATCTCAGGGCGCTACAATCACTGATGCCATGGACACATACCTTAAAGAAGAATTGTACCATGGTATAACTGGCTCAAAGATTGCTGATAACGAAAAGAATTTGTTTGAGCCAATGCTCAATATTGTGAAGGGCATAAACCTCACCGATACTCAGGTTCAACCATTGAAGATTGGGTCAAGATTTGTAAGAGAGGCGTTGCAAGCTGGCAAGCCGTTGAAGCAAGTTTTAGCTGACGCATTTCTATATGCTAGGCACGCGCAAGAAAGAAACGCTTATATAAGACAAATTGATCCACAGAATGATTCTGGCTCTGGCATGACTGATGCTGAGGCGCAATCAATTCTAAATTTCTTCGACTCACTTTCCTCCATTGAAAGACAAAAGTTCATTGATATAGGGCTAGCAGCGGACGCAATCGTACAAAGCACAAACGATATACGAGTTGCTGGCGGCCTTACACCTAACTTCAATGATGGAGAACAGACTATTGATGCAGAGACAGGCGAGGTAATAGAAGCTGAGGCGCCAAACTATACATCATACGTTCCGTTAAGAGGGATACTTGATCCTCAAAACGAGGCTAATGAAGAGTATTCTGGGCGCCCATCGTCAAGGCCTAAGTTTGGTGCGCGTGGTAGAGAAGACCAGAGAATGATGGGTAGATTTGAGTTTGCCAAAGACATCATGGCTAATCTCATGGTTCAAAATCAAAACGCAATCATTCGATCTGAACGTAATCGTGTCGGTCAATCGTTCTTGAAGATACTAAGAAACGAACCTGAGTTAACCTCATCATACGCAAGGATTGTTTCACAGCGCCCAACTATTAGGGTTTTAAGTGGTGGCGTTGTTAGAACCAGACCCGACCCAAGGTTTGCCGATAGAGATGACATCCTTGTTGTTAAGGAGGGCGGTCAGGAGACATATATAGAAATAGATGACCCAAGGATAGCACTTGCTATGAGGGGTGCTTCTGGCATGTCTCCTCAGCATACTGGCGCTCTTGTTAGAACCCTTGGCAAGATAAACAGATACCTGTCGAACATTAATACATCTTGGAACCCTGAGTTTCTTATCACAAACATGGTTAGAGACTTACAGACCGCTGGTGTGAACATAAACCAGTATGAGATGAACGGTCTTACCACAGAGGCAATGAAAGGTCTTCCGTCTGCCCTTGCTGGAATCAAAAGGGCAATTAGAGATGGAGACACATCTAGTGAGTGGGCTAAGATATATTTAGATTTTGTGCGGGCTGGAGGACAGAACGCAACAAACCAGATGAATGACCTTACAGATCAGCTTTCTCGTCTTGATGATATGTTAAAAGAGGTTTCAGATGCTGGGCAAAATGGTGCATTTATAAAAACCAAGGCTGGGTTCCGTAAAATATTAGAAACACTTGAGGACTACAACACTGTAGTTGAAAACGGTGTTCGTGTTGCCACATTTCAGGCATTAAGAAATAGAATAGGGGATGAACGTGCTGCTCAAGCAGCTAGAAACGTAACCGTTAACTTTGCCAAAGGTGGAGAATACAAGACCCTTATGAACAGCATGTACCTGTTCTACAACGCATCGTTACAAGGATCGTTTGCTCTGCTAAACGCAGCACTTAGGTCTGGTAAAGTTCGCAAGTTGTGGGTGGGCGCTGCTGTTATCGGAATGCTTCTTGACCAGCTTAACTCTGCCATATCAGAGGAGGATGAAGACGGAAAAGCTATCTACGATAAAATCCCAGATTATGTATTAGAGAAAAATCTAATACTGATGGACCCCTTCGGAACGCTACCATCAGAACGCGGATATTATAAGATACCACTGCCATATGGGTTGAACATGGCGCTCAACATGGGGCGCTCATTGAGCCGCGCTGGTCGCGGTGGATACACAGGGTCAGAAGCTACATCAACTCTTGTCGGCACTATTATCGATACACTGAACCCAATAGGTGATACCCCACGCATACCTCTTGTCGATCAGGACTTTGAGTTCCAAGATATATTGACAACATTATCACCTAGTGTTGGCGATCCAGTTGTGCAGTATCTTACTAACAGTGACTATGCCCGTAAGCCAGTCTACAAAGAGCCTTCATCGTTTGGTGTGCCAGCGCCAGATAGCCAAGTGCATTGGACAACAACATCACCATCAGCGATCTTCTTAGCTAATTTTATTCGTAAGCCATTTGGATTAGGCGATGCGTCTGATGTAAGGCCGGGGTTTATTGAGGTGTCTCCAGACACACTTGAGTTCTGGTTTGATTATGCCACTGGTGGCGTTGGTAGGTTTGTGCAGAGAACAGCAGAGTTTGGATACTCCACCGCCCCGCGAATCATGCAAGGTGATTTTGAAGAGGAAATGCTAAGGGCTACACCAGCGCTAAGACAGGTTGTCGGATCAGTTTCTGAGAGAGAGGACTTAGGCTCGTTTATTGAGAAAAGGGACAGGGTTCTTCTTACAAGAAAAGATTTTATTGACGCCCGTAAGAAGGGCGATGCTGAACGAGCAAACAGTGTTGCTCTGGCGTATAAAGAAGAGT
>Ga0315315_10002340_pt1 | contig 17318 bp, 13 predicted proteins | sample M140m3416metaG_FD_203699 | JGI IMG/M metagenome (GOLD analysis project Ga0315315, IMG submission 203699) | Ammonia-oxidizing marine archaeal communities from Monterey Bay, California, United States - M1 40m 3416 | ecosystem: Environmental > Aquatic > Marine > Intertidal zone | place: USA... | reverse complement strand
AGAGGAAATTTTTTGTAATAAGAATCTGGGTAAGTTATGAAAGAATAATGTGTTAATGGGACGATACGTTTATTATGTGGACATAACCAGGTTTCTCTGCACTTTACAGTTTCAATCCATTGGCAAAATTTCTCTGGTTTATCTATAGTTGCTGAGAGACCGATTATTTGAATATTATTTGGTAGAAGCATTATGGTTTCTTCCCAAATTCTGCCGCGATTTTTGTCATTTATGTAATGAATTTCATCGAATACAACACAACCTAATTCTGTTTCGATATCAATATCAAAATGGAGAGAAATTTGCTCTTTATTTATTACATTTTCTTCAATCATTTTTTTTTGGAAAAGTGTATTGTATAAAATTTCTGTAGTCATTATGATGACATCAGCTTCTGGATTGAATTTAATGTCACCAGTGAGGATACCGAAAGACAAATCGGGAAATTTATGTTGTAAATCGTTGAATTTTTCGTTGCTTAAGGCTTTGATAGGGGTAGTATAGATTACTTTTTTGTTTTTCTTTGGGAAATAATCGATGGCGAATTCTGCTGGTAAAGTTTTACCACTACCTGTGTGTGCAGTAATAAGAACATTTTTTTCTTCAACTATTCCTTTTATTGCCCATTTTTGAAAAGCAGATAAATCAAAAGACCATTTATTGAAATATTTTTTATAACTTTCGTCTGTAAATTCGTTTGATAATATTTTCATTTACTGTATAACATCATAGCAAAACTTTATATTATTTTAAATAAATAATAAAAAATCAGTTCTTTTTCTTTCGTGATTTCTTTTTTGTTTTCTTTCTACGTTTTCTTTTTGATTTCTTTTTTGTTTTCTTTCTACGTTTTCTTTTTGATTTCTTTTTTGTTTTCTTTCTATGTTTCTTGTGTTTTTTACGTTTTTTTCCACCTATTTTAGCTTCTTGAAATTTATCGTGTATTAAACTTTTTATACCTAATCGGTTTTCCTCTTCAAGTAATGTAGGCATTATACCACCTTTTAAATTTTGTGTAATAGTAATAAATTTTTTAACTATTGTATTATTAGTTACATGGTCTGTTTCAGTATGCGTAACTTGAAAAATGTAATATTCATATATCCAATCTAAATTGATGGTATTTATATATTCCCTAATCTTTGTTTGTTCATTAGTTGTTTTAGTTTCATTTGTATTATTATTTTCATAGTCTACTTTTTTTATATCGCATAATACTTTTTTAAATTCTTCCATTTGATTTGAAAAATAATTATTATTTTTATTTTCCCAACTTAAAAAAGTTTCATAATTAGCCATAAAAATTTTTGTATAATTTATTAAATCACCAATTTCTTCGCCATCCATAAAATTATATTTATATCCTTCAAATGCTCCAAAATTTTTGATGAAATCATTATAATTTTTACACTTTTTATAAACCTTATATGATTCCATAAATTTATTTTTTGCTTCATAATATATTATAAAACGCAATACTGTTATTAGTAATATTTTTAAACATTTTTTTTCTTCTATAGCTCTTGTAAATGTTTTTTCTCCTGTTTCTTCATTTTTTTCTTTTATAAGATCTTCACGAAGGTCACTTTCACTATTTGGTGAACACATCAATGTGTTTAATACTAAATTTTTATTATTTCCTATAATAACAGATTCTTTATAATTTTTATTATTTTTATTATCAATATAATTTTTAAAAGTTATTTTTTCTTCCTTTATTATTTTTTCGTTAATTTTATTAACAATTTCCATAAGACGAGGTCTATGTTTTTTTAATTTTTTAGTTTGCATATTTTCAAAAAAAAGTTCTAAATATTTTATATTAAGTTTTTTAATTTCAATTTCATTTTCTTTATTTTTTACAATAATAAAGAAACCGAAATTGTCATCTACATTTGTATTATCATAACCTTTATAATCTTCCATTTGCATTGATGAAACCTGATTAAATATCACATCATCTTTATTAAACTTTTGTCTATTATTAATTAATTCTATTGGTGTACATACTTTTATATTTTCTTGTAATTCATCTACAGAATATGAAGTTGCGTCTTTTTTAGGGCGTAGTACAAGTTTTTTTGATGAAATATCTACATTTAAATGATAAAATAACATAACCTTTTTATCTTTTTCCAGAGTTGATGTCCATACATATAATGGTTTTGTATTGTTATATATAATAGGATATTCATTTTCTTCCTGTTCTTCCTGTTTTTCCTTTTCTTCGTTTATTTTAGAAAAATTAGCACTTATGGATTCATCATTTAAATTATTATTAAGTGTATTTTGAATTCTATATCCATCACCGTGTGCAATTAAATATAAATGTATTTCATTATTATCATTAGTTATTAAAGAATATTGTGGTGGTTTTTTTGATTGTTTTTTTTGTGACCTTTTTTTTGATGGTTTTTGTTGTTTTTTTGATGGTTTTTGTTGTTTTTTTGATGGTTTTTGTTGTTTTTTTGATGGTTTTTTTGATGTTTTTGTTTCTGTGGTGGACATATATATATATTATAAATATTCTAAATCTTTTTTAAACATACTTAAAAAGATACTAACAAATGTTATTATAAAATGAGTAAAACACAGAATGATGCAAATGCTACGCCCGTGAGTGGTTCTTCCCGACAGCTGGGAATTGTTAAATGGTTCAACAATAAAGCTGGTTTTGGATTTGTTACAACACTAGGTGATGAAAGCAAAGATGTTTTCGTTCACCACTCAGGTGTTTCTGTGAACAGAGAGCAATACAAATATTTAGTTCAGGGTGAATATGTTGAATTTATTGTATCAACGAGTGATAGTAATGAACACAAATGGCAAGCTACGCATGTAACTGGCTTAAAAAATGGACCACTTATGTGTGAAACACGTTTTCTAAACAAACAAGAAAGAACAGATAGACCAGCGCCTAGACATCGCGATTCAAGACATAATGGGGGTGGAAGAGGTGTAAGACCACGTGGTTCTGGACCAAGAGATGATAGAAGAGGTGGTGGTGGTGATAATTCAAAATGGGTTTTGGATGAAAATGATAATAATTTATCAGAACAATAAAATATATAATATTAAAAATAAATTATAAAAAACATTAACAATAAATTAATATTTTTTATAATATTTTTATAATTAATTTTAAATTAAATACTTATTTAATTTAAAATAAAAAACTTTTTATTAAATTTAATAAAAAAATTGATTTAAAAACACTCTACAAAAATGTAGTATAAATGTCTAAAAAAAAAGAAAAAACGAATAATACAAAAGAAAGTGTAGAAACGAAAGGAAATGGAGAAACGAAAGAAGAAAGTGGAGAAACACCAACAGATATTATAAAAGAAATTTTCGTTGAAGCAAAATCTTCTATATCGAGTATTAAGATGCAATTGACAGGATTAACGAATCAATTAAAAAATATAGAAAGTAAAATAAATAAAAAAATGAGACAATTAGAGAAAGAAAACAACAAAAATAAAAACAGGGGTAATAGGAAGCCATCGGGCTTTGCAAATCCAACAAAGATTTCCAAAGAACTATGTGATTTTATGGGATTAGAAAATGGTTCATCAATGGCGAGAACAGATGTTACGAAATATATTATTGATTACATTAAAGAGAATAATTTACAAGACAAAGATCAACCAAAACAAATAAAACCAAATCCTCAATTAAAATCATTATTGGATTTTAAAAATGATGATCCGCTAACATTCTTTAATTTGCAACGTTATATGAATAAACACTTTTTAAAATCTCAATAAATAATATATGAATTATTTTAAAGTAAATTCTTGGGAATTATATTCATTATTATATTTATTTTTTATTTTAGTATCCATAATAACAAGAAAACACTTATTCAATATAAAATGTAATTATAAAGATGTTTTATTTTTTTATATATTATTTTTAATAATTTTTTTATCTATAATTTTAATTTATTTATATAATAAAGAAAAAGATAATTTGTTTAAAAATAAAAAGAATATGAATACGATTATTTTATTTACATTTATATCCTCATTATGTGTTTCATTAGTTATAATTATAAAAACAAAAGCATATGAACTAACGAAAAACATATCATATGTTGATTTATTAACACTACCTTTAAAAATTATATTTCTTTATTTATTTTCGATAATGGTATTTGGAAAAGTATTTAAACCAATAATATTACTTGGTATCCTTTTAGCTTTATCGGGTATTGTAATTGTTTTAAAAAATCAATAAAATATGTAAAAAGTATATAAAATAAATTTATAAATAAATATAAATGAATACATGGCCACCAACAAATGAACAAATTCTTAATATTGAACGTTGTGCTTTAAATAAATCTACAAAAAAAGACATTAAAGTATTAGTATATTGGGATAATCCCGATATTATTATTTATGACCCAATTCATTTTGCACAAACTGATTATGTTAGGAGAAAGTTTGTAGTTAGTCAGGGTGAAAGAAGTGTTGAAGTTAATATAGGTAGACAAGATTAATTAAAGAAACATAGGTAAAGAAAAATAAATAATTATAGCTAATCCAAAACCAATCATTTTTTTCTTCATAAAATTTCTACTAACTTCCATCCAAGTTTTTCTTTTTTCTGGAGTATCTAAATGATTAATCATATAATCACTTTTGGGTAACATGTAATAAACCATAGATGTGGATAAAATTAATATTAATCCTGCTAAACAAAATTTTGACGTCATTTTAATATTTGAAATAAGAATTAATAATCCTAAAACGCCTCCTACACCTAAACCACTATAAAAATGATGCAATCTTTCTCTTTTTATTTTTTGATGAACAATTCTTTGTTTTTCATCTAAAATTTCATCTAATTTTTTTAAATCAGCGCTGTATATAATTGTAAATCCAAACATGAATAAATATGTTAAAAATAATATGTAAAATATTGTACATGTTATATCACACTTTTTCATTTATAAAATACTAATATATAAAAAAAAAATATTATGATAATAAATTATTAAAAAAAAATATTATGATAATAAATTATTAAAAAATAATATTATGATAATAAATTATTAAAAAAAATATTATAATAATAAATTATTAAAAAAAAATTTTTATATAATAATAAAATGAAATTATTTTTATTATTACTATTGTTATTTAATAGTTTTGTTAATAGTAATTATTTAAATAATACTAATTTTACAAAAGTGTATTATGATGTTCCTTCTAATGGATTAATAAAATCATCTCATATTTATCCTTATATTGGTTTTGGTTGCACAACAGAAAAAGATAGAAAAAATTATTTAATAACTTCAGCATACAATCCGTGGAGAAATTCCAATGATAATTATAAATGTGGAAAAACAACAAAATACGTTGAAATAATGAAATATAATTTAGATAGTGAAATATTTGAAGATAATATAATAATTGGTCAAGCAAATAGTAATTATCCAACTGCAAAGGGTGATTTAGGAAGTGATAATGTTGTAACGTGTGGTATTGATGAAAAATACAATATTTTGTATTACATAGCTTCTAATAAATATGTTTGTTCATCTTCATATAATTATGATACATCAATTGTAAGAATAAATTTGGATGATTTTACATTTATGGATAGAAAGAAGTTTAATGCTTTTAGTGGAAGAGATGGATTTTCCACTTCTTCTTATTATGCACATAAATATATTAATTTTCCGACAACTTCAGAAACATTAAATGATGGAACAATATGGGTTGGTTTTGGAACAGTTTATACTGGAATATGGAGATTAAATATATCGTCACCTGAAATATTATTGATAGAACAATTTCAAAAAAAGTGGCAAGAAACCTATGATGAAAATATGTATTCAGCATCACAACAAACATATACTGATTATTTCAGAGAAATTGAGAAAAGTTTTATAAATAAAGACACAGGTTTAATTTATTTTATGGAAGATACCAGTTACAGAGATGCTAAACTCATTGAAATTAATAGAAGTTTACCTATAAATCATGTAAATAATACTAGAATTATCAAATTAAATGGTTTAAATTATATTAGCGATATAGAATTAGACTATAAAAGAAAAAAAATATTTATAGTAGCAGGTGCTTTAACCAGTGAATTATATCAATATGATTTTAATTTCAATAAATTATCTTTGAGTGAAGCATGTTCAATAGATTTTTTAAAATTTCCAACAGAATGGGGAGTAATAACAAACATAGAGGTTGATTATGAAGCTGGTTTTATTTATGCGATAGCGTCAACGAAATATTTAAAAACGGGTGTAGTAAAAATAAGTACAAAGGATTTATCGATGGATATTTCATCTTTTAATAATTTTGGACAAATGTATTATTATAATAATAATAAATATTCATATTATCAGAGTTATTTGTATTTAAATATAACAACTTTAGATTTAAAAAATGGTAATTTATATATTTATCCAAATGAAATAAATTATAGAAAAAAATATGTTAAAGTGAAACTTAGTGGTTGTAATTTCGGTATGGGAATTATTGGAAATAAGTGTAATATATGTGAAAAAGGAAAATTTTCAGAAACAATAGGAGGTTCTTGTGAAAATTGTCAAGCAGGATTTTCGAGTAATGTAATAGAAACAAGGTCTTGTAAAAAATGTCAAATAGGAAAATATACAAATGGTGTCCATACAATTGATTGTATTAATTGTCCAGCTGGATATTTTTCAAAGATAGAAGGTTCAAATATATGTAAATCTTGTCCAAAAGGAAAATATTCTATAAAAGCTGGTTCAGATGATATTCAGAACTGTTTAGATTGTGAAAATGGAAAAATAAGTGAAGAAGGGAAAACGAATTGTAAAAATTGCGAGTTAGGAAAATGGGCTAAAAATAAAGAATCGTGTATAGTTTGTTCGGAAGGAAAATATGGTGCAACTATAAATATTATAAGTGATATGGAATGTAAATTGTGTCCTATTGGAAAATTTTCCAATAAAATTGGCATTACAAATGTAGGTGATTGTGATTTTTGTTTTGATGGAACAATTGGAAATGTTGAAGGTTCAAAAACAAATAATAGTTGTATAATATGCGAATCTGGAAAATATAAAAAAAATAATGAATTTTGTGATGTGTGTCCTAATGGATGGGTATCATTAGAAAAAAGTAATGAATGTAAAATATGTCCAAAAGGTAAATATTCTAATAAATATAAAATAACTTGTATTGATTGTCCATATGGTAAATATAATGATATACAGGGTGTAATTGGAGTAGAAAAATGTAAAATATGTGAAGCAGGAAAATATTCAAATACTTCACAATCTATATCAAGAGAAAATTGCATTTCTTGTCCAGAAGGAAAATATAATACAGATATAGGATTGAAACAAATAACTGATTGTAAAAATTGTCCAGCAGGAAAATATAAAAACAAAAACCAAAATCCTGGAAGCGTATGTTTAAACTGTGATAATGGTAAATTTTCAAATATTAATAGTAAAATATGCAATGAATGTCCTGAAGGTAAATTTACAAATCCTGAATATGAATTAAATACTTTTTGCGACATATGTCCAAAAGGTAGATATAATAAATTAAAAGGTAAACACGAAATTTCCAGTTGTATTCGTTGTTTAGCAGGTAAATGGAATGATAATTATGGTTCTATTGATGAATTATTGTGTATTGATTGTGATAAAGGATTATATAGTGAAACAATTGCTGCTATCTCAAAACAAACTTGTAAAGAATGTAGTGCTGGTAAATATAATGAAAATAAAGGTGCAAATTCTGCAAGTGATTGTAAAGATTGTAGTACTGGTAAATATTCGTTAAAGGGTAGTATAGATTGTATTAGTTGTAAAGCAGGGAAATATACATCTACAATGAAATCAGTTGAATGTATAGATTGTGAAGTTGGTAAATATGCAGAAAAGGAAAATAGCATTATTTGTTTAGATTGTCCTATACGTTCAGAACAAAATTATTATAAAACAAGTTGCATATGTTCGCAGGATACTTATAGATTAAATAAAACAATATTAGAATGTGATATATGTCCAAAAGATTTTATATGTCAAAAAAATTCAAATATTAAAACTATTCAAATAAAAAAAAATTTATGGAGAAGCAATGATACAACAATTAAAACATATAAATGTAAAAATATATTTGCTTGTAGTGGTGGAAAAATAAATAATAACACTGACGATTTATGTCAAGAAGGGCATTCAGGGCCATTATGTGATGTATGTATAAATGGTTGGGCAAAAGATGATGGTGTTTGTTTAAAATGTCCGAAAGATCAAGGTCGTTCTATAAGTTTAACAATCGTAATACCTGTTATTTCTACAATAATTATTATTTTTTTAATTAAAACAGCAAATCCTTCACAAAATAAAAAAGAAGAAGTAAATGGTGTTGTCAAAATTTTTATGAATTATGCTCAAGTATTTTCATTAGCCAGTTCTTTTCAAATTAATTGGCCTTCATTAATAAGATATTTATTTGAAAGAGCAAAAGAATTTTCTTCTCCAAGAGTAAGTTTTTATTCTTCTGATTGTGTTATTGGTTGGTCTTATTATGATAAATTATTGGTATATTTAACTTTACCTCTTTTATATATTGTTACTGTAACAATAATAATAGCAATAATTTCACTATGTTTTTGCAAAAAGAAAAAGAAAAAATTAAGAAGGCTTTCAAGTGTTATTGAAAAAAATGATTTTCTAAAAAGAACACCCACTTGTTTTAATTTTTTTATAGCTTGGGAAAAAACTGCAATTGTAGTAGGAACATTTTTAAGTTGGCCAACTATTTTAGAAAAAACATTGGAGGTTATGAATTGTGAGAGTATAGGTAATAAATATTACTTGGTAAAAGATGTTTCCGTTGAATGTTATACAACAAAACATTACGGTTTTTTAACAGTTGCTTATATTTCTCTCGGTTTTTACGGTATAGGTATACCATTATTAGGTTTCAAATTACTTTATAATTATAGATTTAGACTTTTTGATATGCAAAGTAGGTATGATGGTTCAACACCTTTATCTTTTTTATTTCTTGGATATAGAGAAAAAAGATGGTATTATGAATTTATTATTATGGGGAAAAAAGCATCACTTATAATTATTTCAGTTTTTTTAAGACGTTTTCCAAGATATCAAATTATTGCTGCCAGTTTAATGGTTCAGGTTTCCTTTTTTCTACACGTTTTTTTAAGACCTTATGATATTATTACCAGTTATGGAATGATTTGCAACAAATTAGAAAGTATTAGTCTTTTATCTTTAGTAATGACTTTAAGCACTGGATTATTTTTTGGAACAATTGACTCTGGTTATCAATTAGGAACCTTTGAAGATGTATTGATTATTTTACTTATTTTATGTAATGGTGGTATTACATTGTATTTCTTTATATATTTCTGCACTTTGACTTATAAAACATTTAGAACACATGTTCATGAATATTTAAATGATAAAGTAGATAGAGATAATCTTCCGTGTTTTTTTAAATGTGTTGGTGAAAAATATATTGAAAAAATATTTAAATGGGCTGAAGATGCTTCACCTAATGATTATGGTATAAATTTGAAAAATGAGGTAGAAAAAAAAATATTTTCAAATTATTTTAAAGAAAAACAAAGCAAATTAGAAGTATTAAATGTAAAAATAGACAATGTAAAACAAAGAAGATTATCTATAAAATTAGATAAACTTCGCTCTGAAATTCAAATTATGGAAAAAGAAAGATGTTGGCAAACCATTAAAAATAATAGACTATATAGCGAATTAAAAAAAATATCAGAAATAGATAACAATGATATTTCAGATAAAGAAAAAGAAAATTTAGATGAAATTTTCAAACTATACATTAAACATGGTATTAAATATAATAAGAATATGAACAATCTTTATATGAAAGATTTAGAAAATATGTTTAATTCATTGGATGAAGAAAAACAAAATGAAATAAAATTAAGTATAAATGAATTAAAAACTTGTAAAAATGAAAACATAATTTATTTATAAAATATAAAATTCAATATAAAAATTCAATATAAAAATTCAATATAAAAATTCAATATAAAAATTCAATATAAAAATTCAATATAAAAATTCAATATAAAAATTCAATATAAAAATAAGTATAAAAATAGTTATTTTTATAAAACCTTTATCTAATATGCCTGGCTCAATAAAATTTCAATATCATTTCAAAGATAACTCTGGAACAATTTTAAGTGATTATTCACTTTATAACAATGATGCTACTTTAACAACAGACGGAAGTGGTAATTGGTCTTCCGAAACACCTTTTGATATAAGTTCAAATGCTTATGCTAATTCACCAAACAGTTTTGAATTTAAAGGTGGTGATTATTTTAAACACGATGTGTCTGATAATTGGTCAGGTTCTTTTACTCTTTCAATGTGGGTGAAACCAACTGAAACAATGGATTTATATCGTGGTATTTTTTCCTCTTCAGATTCACCAAATGTCATTAATTCTTTTCAAATAGATTCTAATAATTCAGATAAATGGTGTATATATTCAAAAACAAGCAGTGGCAATGTTAGATATCCATTTGCAGATATTTCTCTAAACAATTGGCAACATATCGCAATTACTTGGCATTATGAAGAAACATATGAAAATCGTTTCCTTAAATTTTATTTTAATGGTGTATTAGAAGAAACGATAACAAGTGCAACATCTACTACATTACCTACAGACATTGATTACTTGTTTGATTTTTATAAAATTGGAAGTAACAGAGATAATAATAATTATTTTAAAGGTTATATAACTTCTACTTTATTATATGATGATGCTTTAACTGGTGATGAAATAAATTCTTTATATAATTATGATACAGATCCAAGTGGAAGTATACACGTTGATATAAGCGATTGTCCTACAATTTCGCCGACAAACCAACACGTTTTCGTGCCAATTTATTTAGATAATAGTAAAGTTGTTCTTGATACTTCAGAAAATGCAACTACAACCTTAGACGCTTCATATAATTTTATAATGAATGCAAATTATGCAAAATCAGAATATTTACGATTATTTTTAAAATATAAAAAAAATGCAAATGATTATACTTTTAAATTTAATGAAAGTTATAAAATATTATTTGAACAAGCTTTAAAAAATGACATTCAAAATACTGCTGTAACAATTTTCGATAGTTCATTTAATACTGGGATTAATCCAGGAGAAGCATCTATTGGTAGGATGTTTGTTCGTTATATTGCAGATTCTCTTATGGGTCATCCATTTGCTCAAGCATTTATAGCCAATGAAAGTGATATTATATCAAGTGTTGTAAATAGTAATTTACATTTGCAATTATCTACTGCATTAAAAGAAAATTTAACAACATCTTCTTATAATACAAATGAAGTATGTAAAAGTGTAATAATACAATTTGTTGATGATTCACCTGATAGATTTTTTAATGAAGCAGAAGACACTGAATATAATTTTCCATTTTGTCCTGGTGATTATATTTCTCTTTTTATAAAAATGAATTGTAGTATTAATTTAAATCAAATTTCTGGTTTAAATGCATCTTATGCTAATGAAGATTTAAGTGGTGTTGGTCAAGGTCAAAAACCAATTGTAAATGTGTATCAAGTATTAAAAAGTATATATGGTAATAAAACTGAAATTGTTTTCGACGATACATTAGAAACTATGAAAATTGTTGAAAAAGTATGGAGAATAAAAATTTGTTTGAAATAATTTTTATAAAGAATTGTTTGATAAGTCAATATCTCTTATTTCATCAGGGTCATTGATATTTACTATTACTTCATTCTCCTCTTCTATGGTAACAGGGATATCTATTGTTACGTGGCTTTTTGGCGACGGTTCATTGGAACTTTCTTCATCTGTTTCACTTGTGTCTGGTGTTAACATTACATTTTTTTTATCAGCATTATCTAATTTTCTTATTAAAGAAGACATACTTTTTGATATTGAACTTATACCTATTTTTTTCTTTTTTTCAGCAGCTCTTAATTTCACTGAATTTTTTAGATTTTTTTTTTCCATTTCAATTCTTTCATTTAATTTATTTTCAAATTCTTTACTTCTTTTTTTTTCCTCTTCTCTTATTTTATTTACTAAATCTTCTTCATATTGCTTCTTTTCTTTTAATATTTTTAATTCCATTTCTTTTTTTTCTATATCTTGTTTTTCTTTCAATAATTTTAATTTACCATCGTCTTTATATACTTCAACACCAGTTATTTCTAAAATATCTGGTTTTACAAATTCACTATCTTGAAATTTCTTTCCAAATAATTTCACAATATGTAAAGGTATATTTGGACTTTGTTCTATTAATCTATCTATTTCATTTCGGCATTTTGTTATAAATTCTCTCCCACCACAACTTCTTTCGTCAGTTGGAAGAGACAATTCTACAGAAATATTTCTTGAAAATTTAGAATATGCTATACTTGCTGAACGGTGCCCTTCCAATAATTCTGAAACGCGTAAAAATTGTGCAATTGTGGTCACTAAACCAGCTGTTAAGTTTAAAAATCCAGCAAATAAAGGAACATATGCTTGCCAATCTGTAGGAAAAGAAGATTGTGCAAAGTTTGCTGTCCCTGTTATGGTGCTTATTACAATTACTGGTAAAGCAAAACGGAAATTCTGTTTTTCATAATATAAAAAAGCTCTGTCGTGCATAAATCGATATGATGAACCAATTTCACCCCATTTTTTTAGGATATTTTCTTGTTGTTCGTGCCAAACTAATTCATCTGTCTCACTCATTATATTAAATAAAAATATTAAAATATATTAATATGTAAAATATTTATATATTACATATTTTAATCTACTAATAATATTCGAATCTTTTGTTTTAATTTTATTTCATCCATAAAAATATAGATTTGAAAATTATATTCGGAGAGATTTTTCAAATTATCCATAGTTATAACGCGATTTATCATTTTTATTTCAGGTATATATACCAAGTATTGATAAAGTTCGTCATTTCTTTGTATTTTATCAAAAACGAAACCTTTTAAACTTTTTTTGGTAAGTTCTTTATTTGTTGAGCATAAGTTTAATAAAGAACAATCATTTTGCACTTTCCTAATAGAACGCATCGAATCATTTATATAATCCATTGATTCCAACCATTTATCATAAAATTTTCGCGATTTTTCAGTTATTTTCATTATTCCAAGTTTATCTTGAAACACTATCATATTCAGCATATCAACCAATCTTCTATTTGGACTTGTTATATGAAGATAGGATTCTAATTTTAACATTTCATGCGCAGAAACATCTTCATATTTGCAATATTTTCCACCAGTCGAATTCCATATAGTCAAGAATTTCTTAACATCTTTGTTAATATTGTCAGGTGCCTCATAGTCCTTATTTTCTTTTGCAAAACGATAAATACCAGTCTTAAATTTACCAAGTTGTAAAGCAGACAAATAATTCATCAAAACCATATAATACGACACAATTTCACTCGAACTACTTACAGAATCCAAGTAAATTTTCTTTTTATTCATCTTTTGACATATTTTCTTCAATGTTTGAAATACCTCATTGTTTTTTAATTTATCCGTTCCGTGATGCAAATTATACTTTACTTTTATTTGCGTATTTTTAAATGAATGCTTAATTATTTCACCTGTTTTTTTATTAACATTTATGTCCAAGGTGAAAGCTATCCTGTTTTTATTTTCAATAAGACTGCTTATATCATCTGATAGAATTGTTGGTAACATAGGTCTTTTTCTATCAGGTAAATAAATCGTTGCAACTTGTGATGAAAAACAATCCCAAAGATCCATAACCTCCACCAAAAATGTGATATTTGTAATATAAACACTTACCATTATTTCAGTTTCGTTTATATTTTTAAAACCGATGGCATCGTCGAGGTCTTTGGATCCATTTGAATCGATTGTAATAATATTTTCATAGTCAAGTCTATTTTCAATTGTATATTTATCCATAATAAGTTTTGTGTAATATTCTTCATTGTGTTTTTTCAGTTTTTCTTTTGTTTTCTTTTTAAAGTTTGCAATAGAAAGGTATAAATTTTTACAATAAATTTGATATTCATAATAATTAGACAGTTCTGTAACATCACCTATCGTTTGTTGTATTTGACCTTTTGGATGTTTATTATTCCAATTTATGAATCTAAAAACAATATATTTATTAACTTGATTTTTCAAAAATTTAATTTGTGGTTTATATGGTATTAAAAACTCTGGAATACGTTTATCATCAGGAATACATCTATAAAAATATTTGTTTTTAAATTTACCGAATGTTTTATTGTTTTTCAATACAAGGACACCAGAAATGGTGTTTGTTTTTCGAATCGTAGATTGTAATAATTTTACATTACTTCCATCAAATGTAAAAATATCATTATGAAATAATTTTTCTTTTATTGGATGAATATTTACATTTTCTATTTTTTTTGATGTTGAAACATCATATAAATTCCAATTTTCATAATTTCTATCATCGATATGAATTTTATAATGCATTATTATTTATAATTATTTATAATTATTTATTATTTTTTTTATTATTTTTATAATTATTTATAATTATTTATTATTTTTTTATTATTTTTTATTATTTTTTAAATAAAGAATAATAATAATTTATTTTTAATCAATTTTAATAAATACCTTTTTTCAAAGTAAATACTTTTGTAAAGTAAGCCCAAAAAAATATACCAACGAAACATTTTGCAAATAAATCTAAATAATTAAATGCTACGTTTTTCAATTTATCTTGTTGATAATAAACAAGACCGTAACCGATCCAAAATGTAAAGAATGACCAATACAATATTTTGTTATCAAATAAAGGTTTCTTTGCAATAAATTTATAATAAATAAAACCGAATAATGCAAAGAAAAATATCATACCTGTAATCCAACCCATGCTTTTATCTATCATGTTTGTTTCTCCCGCATATCCTGAAAATAACATTAAGAAGTTCAATGTTAAAATTTTAAGAAATGTTACAAATCTTAATTGACCTCCAGTGTTGTATAAAAATGCTAAACATAAAACAAGAAGCATTATAGGAGTTGTAATAACCCAATCTACATATCTGGTCATATTAATTTCTTTATAATCGATGGAAGGTTTATCAATTATAGTCATAAATTTACTATAAAAGAATGCTGCAACAACAGAAATGCAAGTTTCTAAATTTAAAATGTGTCTTATTTTTTTTTCTTTTGTCCGCATTGCTTCAATAAAAGTTATTGTTGCAGTAGTCATTAAAAAAACATATGTTAAATAAAATGAATTTTTTACCATTTTTTCTGTATTTAAAAAATCAATTGCTTTATCTATCATTATAATATTTATATATATTTTTATATATAAATTTTATATATAAATTTTTCTAAACTAATGATATATATAAATTATGAAAATAATTCTTTCCTATGATGTAAGTAATTATATTTTTATTTTTTTATTTTTTTCATCTTCGTTTGAAAAATTATTTTGTTTATCAAAATTAACAACAAAAACTTTAAAAAATACGATTGAGTATAAAACTTTTACAAAATATAATGAAATCTTTGAAATGATGAGAGAAGATAAAAGTAGTTTTATTACAGATTTGTCTTATGAAAAAATTTGGTTTAAATATTATAAATATAGATGGCCGCCGTTAATAAAAGAAGATATTGGAACAAATCATGAATTATGTGAATATAAGATAGGTGATTTTGTTGATGCTAAAGATTTTATGAATGCTTGGTGTCCAGCTAAAATAATAAATATAAATTTTAAAAGAAAATATGTATTTACAAAAGGAAATAATTTAATTGTAGAGAATGGGGAAAAAATATATGAAGTAGAATTTTTGGGTTGGTCTACATCATTTAATGAAAAAATAGATAAAGAGAAAATAAGAAAATTAACAACATATACAACGAACCCACTTGATAAAATGTATAATTTAAATAAAGAAACGTTTGACAAATTCTGGTGTTTAATAAAAAACAAAGATGATAAGGAATGGAAAATGGAAAGAATATCTGAAAAAATAACAGATATATCTAATAATTTATTGCTTGTATCATCGACCACAAAGATATATAAAATATCAAAAGAAAATATAGATGATATTATTTTGCCTATTTCAAATGCAAGTTGTTTTTTAGCAAATACAGATATTCATATTTATAATCATGAAGATAGGAAGTTTTATTTATAATTATTTATAATTATTTATTATTTTTTTTATTATTTTTATAATTATTTATAATTATTTATAATTATTTATAATTATAAATAATTTAAAAAAAATAATATTTTAAAATTTAATTTTATCAACAATTTCTCTTTTAATGTTTTGTTGTTGAAGAAGACCCATTAATAAATTTGGAAGTATTGAAATAGTGCTCATATATGTTCTATAACCAAAATAACAAATACTCGAAACCTTCTTAAATTTTATCGAATACCACCAATAAGGAGGTATATTTATGATTTGTCCAGGTTTTAATTCTAAATCAAGAACTTTAACTTTATCAAACTCTGGTTTATATTCTTCTTGTATTTCCCATGGATCAACGGGAGAACCAAATTCAAAGATATCATAATCGTTTTCTTTTTGTAAATATTTTCCATTTTTTGGCGGTATTAATTTCATTTGAATTAATCCACTGGTAACAAGGTAATAATTTCTATGACTTATATTATATCTTAAAGGTGTATAAGATTCTTCGCTACCAGACATAAAATCATATTTGCAAATTGAAACCAATGGTGGTCTTAAAAATGAATCATTATATCTAAATGTTTTTAATAAACCTGTTTCTTCTAAAAAATCTGCATTATTTTCAATAATTATTTTATTATTTATTTTATTTTGAAATAATTTTACTACTTCACTTAGAAGTAATGGTAAATATATTTCTGAATCATTTTCTTTTTTATCAATATTTCTTATTTTTACATCAAAAGCTCCATATATTTCTTCCATCTTTGTAATGTTAACTAATTCCATTAAATTATCATTTTTATATTCAAATAATACTGGTTGTTTTAAATTGCATATTTCTTCAAGTCTATCTTTTGAAACATTTTCTATGGTATAAACTTCTAAATCATTGCTTGTTTTTAAATGAAAATGCATATGAATATATAAAAAAAGAACAACACTAAAAATTACAACAGTTAAAAATATTTTCATTTAGTAATAAAAATATTATAGAAATGAATATTAATATTTTACCTTATTAAATTTAATAATTAAAATTTAATAATTAAATTTAATAATTAAAATTTAATAAT
>Ga0315315_10002338_pt1 | contig 17324 bp, 9 predicted proteins | sample M140m3416metaG_FD_203699 | JGI IMG/M metagenome (GOLD analysis project Ga0315315, IMG submission 203699) | Ammonia-oxidizing marine archaeal communities from Monterey Bay, California, United States - M1 40m 3416 | ecosystem: Environmental > Aquatic > Marine > Intertidal zone | place: USA... | reverse complement strand
TCGGGATCATGGTGGAAAACTGGATCAATGTCTTAGCGCTCTAATCGAAGACCTCGAGCAACGCGGCATGCTGGACGATGTAACCATCGTCGTGTGGGGTGAGTTTGGTCGCACGCCAAAAATCAACGATAAGGCGGGTCGAGATCATTGGAATAAAGTCAGTTGTGCCTACTTGGCCGGTGGCGGCATGCGAACAGGACAGGCGATTGGAGCCACAAATCGGCTGGGGGAAGAGGCTGCCGAGCGGCCTGTGCATATGCAGGAAGTGATGGCGACGCTCTACCATAACTTGGGAATTGATACGGCAACGGTCACTATTGCCGATCCAACGGGGCGTCCTCAGTACCTAGTGGATCATGAACCGATTCGTGAGTTGATTTAGTGTGTCCCGATAAACTGGTGTATTCCAATGAACAAGGCGAGCGTTCGATGAACGTATTTTCCTCGGTGAATGTGAAGGCGAGCCAGCAGGTGATGTGTAGGGATGCGCGACTAACTCGGCTTATCGGGTTGTTCTGTCTAGGCATCGGTTTGTCCGGTGCTGGATTGGCCAATGTGTGGGCGGCGGATGCGGATACTGAATCGCAAAAATCAAATGTTGAAGTGGAATCGCCGGTCAGGCTAACACTCCAGTTTGATAACATCGAACCAAAGCACGGTTTTATATTGTCAGGGCTGGACGCTCGCTTGCAACTCGTGGTTTCGCAGCAGTTGGCTGGCCAGTTACGCGGCGATGTGACTCACAAAGTTACCTATCGCGTGGACCAACCTGCCGTGGTGCAGATCAGTGATGGGATGTTGATTCCGCTTCAGGACGGAACAGCGACGGTAACCGCAGAGGATGCGAGCGGTCAGACGGTTGAGTTGCAGGTTCGTGTTGAAAATACAGGCAATGAAGCTGCCATCAGTTTTCCAGGTCGTGTGGTGCCTATCTTTACGAAACTGGGATGCAACGGTGGAGGTTGTCATGGCAAACTTGCCGGCCAAAATGGATTTAAACTTTCGCTCCTCGGTTTCGAGCCCAAAGAAGACTACGAGCACTTGGTTCGAGAGTCACGCGGTCGCCGGCTCTCACCCGCCTCGCCCGATCAAAGTTTGTTGCTGCAGAAATCGGTAAACACTTCGCCGCATGGTGGTGGTAAACGGCTTGATGTTGATAGTCATGAATATCGTATTTTGTCGCGATGGATTTCTCAGGGGATGCCCTACGGAAGTGATGATGAGCCTCAGGTGGTTTCCATCGAGCTCATGCCAGGGCATCGGCGGTTGAACGCTGCGTCCAGTCAGCAATTGTCTGTTCAGGCAACCTACTCAGACGGCAGTGTGGAGGATGTGACGCGAGCCGCGTTGTACGAATCGAATGATTCAGAAATGGCGGATTGCGATGAAAAGGGACTTGTTCATCTGAAAGATCTTGTAGGCGATGTTGCTGTCATGGCACGCTATCAGGGACATGTCACGGTGTTCCGAGCTGATATTCCTGTGCCGGATTCAACCATCACGAAAGACGCATTTCCACAGCAGCCTGAGAATCCTGTTGATCGACATGTGTTCGCCAAACTGCAGTCCTTGGGAATCGGACTCTCGCCCATTTGTGAAGATGCAACTTTCTTGCGTCGCCTAACACTTGATCTTGCAGGGCGGACACCGACTGTGCCGGAGATCGTTGAGTTCCAAAAAGACACATCACCTAATAAACGCGAACAGGTGATCGATCGCCTGTTGGCAAGCGAAGGGCATGCGGAATTTTTCGCTGGAAAATGGAATGCTATTTTGCGGAACCGCCGGACAGGAGGAGCTTTGCGATTCGCGAATGTTGCTTTCCATCAGTGGATAAGAGAAAGCATTTCGGCGAACAAGCCGTACGACCAGTTTGTTCGGGAGATCATTACCGCGTCAGGAAGCGTAGCGAGTCACCCGCCAGTGGTGTGGTATCAGCAAGTTACTGACACGAATCAGCGCATTGAAGATGCTGCGCAGTTGTTTTTGGGGCAGCGTATCCAGTGTGCCCGGTGCCATCATCATCCTTACGAAAAATGGAGTCAGGCTGACTACGCCCAGTTGTCGGCTTTCTTTACAACGGTCTCGAAAAAGACTGGGCGGGACCCGTTGGAGCCTGTCGTTTTTGCGAAGCTGGGTGGGTCTTCAGCAAAGCACCCCAAGACTGGTAAGACATTGAAGCCAGCTGGTTTGGATGCAGAAGAAGTCGCGATCGGGGCACAGGATGATCCTCGTGCACATTTTGCTGACTGGATGACCGATCCGGGTAACCCGTTCTTTGCGAGGGCTCTTGCGAACCGATACTGGAAACACTTCATGGGGCGTGGGTTGGTTGAGCCTGAAGATGATTTGCGGGTCACCAATCCGCCATCCAATCCTGAACTGCTCGATGGCTTGGCAGACGCGTTCACTGAGTCTGGTTATGACCTCAAAGCGCTGATTCGCTTAATTGTGACATCAAGATGTTATCAGTCTGACAGTGACGCGTTGCCGGAGAATATTGGTGATAAGCGTAGTTACTCGCGTTACTATCCGAAGCGTCTTCAAGCCGAAGTCTTGCTTGATTCCATTGATCAACTGACGCTTAGCCCAACCAAGTTCGCTGGTATGCCAGCAGGCATGCGGGCCGTTGCTTTGCCCGATACTGGCTTCTCTTCGTACTTTCTGACCGTGTTCGGGAGACCTGAGTCGACGACAGCGTGCGAGTGCGAAAGATCGCAGGAGGCTAATCTATCTCAGAGTTTGCATTTGTTGAATTCGGAAGAAATACAAAGCAAATTGGCTGGCGATCAAGGGCGAGCTGCAAGGTTGGCAGCAGATGCGAATCGCACCGATGAGGAGAAAATACGAGAGTTGTATTCGATCGCGTTCAGTCGTGATCCAGATGACCGCGAATTGAAAGCGACTCTTGCTTACGTTGCAGGAAAGGAGAACCGACGTGAAGCTTACGAAGATGTGCTGTGGTCTCTGATTAACTCAAAAGAGTTCCTGTTCAATCACTGAGGTGGGCGATTAACGGTCAACTAAAGCGGTGTGTCAGCTTTTTCTCGCTAGTCGCAATCGCCACGATTTTTGCAGAGCCAATATGCGCACAGTTTCACGTTTGTGAGCTTCGCTCGCTATCACGCACCGGTGGCCAGCAGGGAACCGATTTTGATTTGGATGTCGTTGCAGGAGATCGCTTGAATGAGGCGAGTGATCTTGTTTTTTCAAATCCTGGCATCACAGCTGTGCAACGGACGGCGGCTGCCCTGCCGTTTTCAGATTCGCCGGTTGGACTGTCTGGAAAGTTTCGTATCAGCGTCGATGCGGCCGTTCCGCCCGGGGCTTATGAAGTTCGGGTTTCGGGGCGACACGGGCTCTCGAACCCACGCATTTTTATCGTGACCTCAGCGACCAATCAGTTAGTGTCCGCTGTCAGTCACGATCCGCAGGTTCCGACCGAGTTGCCGACGGGGCAATTCGTAAATGCGTTTTGTACCGCTGAACAGCGGGACTGGTTTCGCTTTGAGTTAAGTGAAGCTGCGGATGTGCGCGTCAGTTTGCTGGCGGGGCGAGTTGACTCTCGTATGATTGGCCAACTGAAGGTGCTTGATTCGAACGGACGTTCCGTCGCCGTTGCCCGCGGTTCGGATGAGTTTGATCCGACAATCAGACTGGCGAAGTTACCAGCCGGAAGTTACTCAGTCATGGTTCATGATTTTTTGTATCGTGGCGGCAGTGAGTACCCTTACCAGTTGGTTGTTGCTGTTGGGGCTGAGGAGCCGGGATCCGAGGCTGGTTTATTCGGTTTGGAAAGTGGGTTGGTGGAAAAAGTAGCAGGACGGCTGCCGGCTAATCTGACGCCCTCTGCGATAACTCTTGGACCCGGCACGGTGAGCCTGTCGGATGCCGCTCAGCCCAGTGCGATTCAGAAAGTGGCCATGCCGTCCAAAGGTTCATGGTGGTTTCCCGTTGATCAAAGTGGCCAAGTGTTCCAGTTCGGGGCAAAGAAAGGGGAGCAGATTGCTGTTGAAGTAGTCTCTGATCGTGTAGGGCAACCATCAGATGCCAGGTTGTTTGTGCAGCGGATTGAACCGCAGCAGGATGCAGAACCCAAGTATCATTCGGTTGCACAGGCAGATGATAGTTTTAAGTTGGGAAGTGAACCGCTGAGTCTGATAACCAAAGACCCTGTCGTATCGTGGACCGCAACTCATGATGCTGATTATCGTGTGCTGGTGCACGACATGGATGTGGGGCAGATGTTGTCGAAACGGCAAGCGTTCCAGCTCAGTATTGGTAAGCCGGTACCTCGATTCGATCTCGTGGCATTTGCTGCGTTTCCGAATAAAGATGTAAAGCAGTATCGTGGGTTCGGTTCCAAGTTGTTTCGAGGAGGAACGGAGGCAATTCATGTCATTGCGGCACGACGTGATGGCTGGGTTGGGCCGATCAAAGTGACTTTGGAGGGCTTGCCATCGGGCGTGACTGCGACCGAAGTCGTGATGGCGGCTAACCAGCACGAGGCACAGATCACGCTCGAGGCTTCTGAAGACGCCAAGGCAGCCAATTTCACCGCGGTAGTCGTCGGTTCAGGTGACGATGGGAAAACGAGGGTTGCGGCCACCCCGATGACTCAAATCTGGGGGCGTGGAGCTGGGCGAGACTTTGTGCAGTCGCGAGTAAGCACGGATTTGTCTTTCCACGTCTCTGATCGTGATCTAGCTCCGGTCACAGTTCGAATCGGTGATGGCAAGATAGCTCAAATTAAAAAAACGGAAGCTCTCAGTGTTCCCGTTGCCATCACCCGCCGTGAGGGTGGTTCCGAAGCATGTGTGCTGCGAGCTCGGAATTTACCGCTTGGGGTGACGATCGCCGACGTTACAGTGGCAAAGGACAAGAATGAGGGGGAATTGAAAGTTAGCGTTTCTGACAAAGCTTTGCCGGGAACTTATTCGCTCTGGCTGCAAGTGGAAACTAAACTGAAAGTAAAGCCAAACGCTGAGGCTCTCGAACGAGCCCAGGAATATCGCAAGCACCTCCAAACCCTTCATGATGATCCGGCTCAGGCTGCCCAACTGGAAGCAATCAAGGCGGCAATCGTCGCTGCTGACAAGAAAGTTGAAGCTGCCAAAGCTGAGGCAAAAGAACAGCAATTGACTGTTTATATTCCCTCCCCAAATCTGACCATTCAGGTCGTTGATCCATGATCCGATTCAATTCTTTGACCGATCGTAATCACTATTTGCAGCCCGCTTTGCTGATTTTAGCACTGGTGTTCAGTGCAGCTTACATCGCACAAGCGGATGCTTTCGAGCCGCCGTTGCAGGTTGCACAACTCAAGCGTGATACGCCTGTTGATTACAGTTCTGAAATTTTGCCGTTGCTCAAGCAGAATTGCCTTGCCTGCCATCACGCAAAAGAAGCGGAAGGAGGTTTGGTCATGGAAACACTTGAAACCATTGTCAAAGGCGGTGATACGGGAACTGCATTGGTTGCTGGTAAGTCAGCTGAAAGTTTGCTCTTCACACGGGCGGTCGGAGGAGACGATCCCTTGATGCCGCCGGAGGATAATGGCGTAGGAGCAAAGTCGTTGAGCCCCGAGCAACTGGGACTCCTCAAACTCTGGATTGACCAGGGGGCACAAGCAGGAAAGGCAAAAACTGTTGAGTCCATTCAATGGCAGCCAATTCCTGAGTCCATTCGAACGGTCTACTCATTGCAGGTTTCTCCTGACGGAAATTTTGCAGTCGTTGGCAGAGGTAATCGTGTGATCGTTGTGGATACCGCGACTCATGAGGTCAGTGGTCGACTGGTGGATCCTTCCTTAACTGTAGGTGAGGTCACCGATGTTGATTTAATCCAGTCAGTTGCTGTCTCGCCCCAAGCCGATTTTATCGCTACTGGTGGTTTTCGGACGGTCAGGCTTTGGCGTCGTAGCGGGCAACAGGTCGCGAGTGATGAGATGCCATTCGCCAATGCTGTTGGTCTGCTGGCAGTTCATCCATCGCAGGATCTTGGGGCCTTGGTAAATGCGATTGGCGATATTGAAATTTGGAGCTTGCGTGAACAGCAAATCAAAAGCACGCTCAAGGGCAACGCGGAGCGTGTTGTTGATATGGTCTGGTCAGAAGCAGCAGATTCGCTGTTGTCAGCGGACGAGATGGGACATGTCACGTATTGGGACATTACTGCTGCCAAACGAAAATTTGAACACGATGCAGGAGGCCCGATCAAGGAACTAGCTTGGTCACCTGACGGAACTCAAATCGCATGGATCAATGCTGCGGGCGCACCGCAGCTTTTACGTGTCAATGCAGATTCTGCTGGCTTGGAAATGCATCAGGAAAGTTTGGGCGGAGTTGCTGCGGCGACGGCAATCGCTCTGTTGACTAAACCCGCTCTAGCCGTTGCTGTCGCTTCGGGTAATGGAACGGTGACATTGGTGAATGGCGCTGACAACAAAGTGCTCCGAAAGATGGAGCATGGTGCCCCCGTGACTTCTATCGAACTCAACGCGGATCAGTCAAAAATCATTACGGGCGGAGCCGATGGAGTGGTTCAGGTGTGGAATCAGTTGGACGGAAAGAATCTGTTCAAAGTGCGCGAAAGTCGTGGGGACTCACTCACGATCGCGTCGGCAAAACGGGATTCAGAACGTCAGAAAGGTGCCCTGACTCGTTTGAACGCGCAGACAGAGGCATTGAAGAAATCGCTGGAAAAAGAGGATGCTGCCTTGAAAAAGGTGACAGAAGAGCATCAGAAAGCAGTCACTGCTCTGGCCGAAGGTGAGAAGAAGCGGGTTGAAGCCGTGGCAGTTGTCGCAGCAACGGAAGCGAAAATTGCAAAAGCGGCTACCGACACTGTTGCAGCAAAGAAAGTAATCGAAGCAACCTCTGTCACTTTGGTCAGCAAGAAGTCGATGGTGGATCAAGTCAGTAAGCAGCTTGAGACCCAAAAAGCTGAGCTGAAAAAAGCTTTGGAGGAAGCAGCAAAAGCGAACGCGGATGCAGAGCAAGCCGAAAAAATCAAGGCGGCCGCTAAGTCGAAGTCCGATGCTATTCAGAAGAAGATTGATGAGACAAACGCAGCATTGAAAAACGCAAATGATGAGGCCGCCGCTGATCAGGCGAAGATTGATCAGTCGAAGAAGACCCTTGCTGATGCCGAATCGGTGACCCAGAAATCAAGCAAGGAACTGGAAGCACAAAAGAAGGCTGCTGCAACTGCTGAAACTGCGAAACAAAAAAGTGAGGCAGATGTCGCGAAACGGAAGCAGGCGTTGGGTACGGCAACCGCCGCCCAGAAGCGCGCTACTGATGCCATTCCAAGCCATCAGGAGGTGATTCAAGCAGAAACGACTCGCCAAGAATTGTTGGATCAGCGATTGGCGTCTCTGCAATCAGTGGTTGCGGCGTCGGGGAATGCAGTGTGTGATTTGACACTCGGACCCGATGACGTGGTCGTCGCGGCAAGGCAGGACGGAAGTGTCGATGTTTACCGTCTCAGCGATGGACGTGCAGTCGCCGAGTTCGTGTCGGCAAACAGGCAGCCGTTGCAACTGGCCAGTCATGGAGACATGGTGGTCGGATTCAATTTGGAATCTGCACCGGTGTCGTGGTCGATCAAGTCAAACTGGGTTTTGGAGAGGACCATTGGCGATGTAGATGATCCAACCGTGATTAGTGATCGAGTCACTGCCTTGGATTTCAGCCCCGATGGAAAATCGCTTGCTGTTGGCAGTGGTCCGCCAAGTCGATCGGGGCAGGTTGTTGTCTTCGATGTGCAAAATGGAAGGCCGGTGCGAGATTTCGGTGATGTGCATAGCGATACCGTGCTGGGATTGTCGTTCTCGCCGGATGGTCGAATCCTGGCGTCCTCGGCCGCAGATAAGACCATACGCTTGCTGGATTTGCGTCGAGGTGAACTTATTCGTTCCCTCGAGGGCCATACTCACCATGTCTTGTCCATTGCATGGCAAGACGATGGGCAAACAATCGCTTCAGCCAGCGCCGACCAAACTGTAAAGGTTTGGAACGTGGAGACTGGCGAGCAGCGCCGAACCATCTCTGGTTTCTCAAAAGAGATCACATCGGTGGTCTTTATCGAAGCCACGAATCAAGTGGCGTTGGCGTGTGCTGATGGACAAGTCAGGCTTTACGACAGTTCCAATGGTAAGTCTTTGAGATCTTTTAATGCATCGGGAGACTTCCTTTACACGCTAAGTGTCACGCCAGATGGGACAAGTCTGGTTTCTGCGGGACAGAGTGGAAAGGTTCGGTTCTGGACCGTGAAAGACGGTAAATTGGTGCACGAACTCGAGTGATGCGGAGCCTGATCTGGATGCTCGGACCCCACAAATGATGCGGGGAAGGTACACTTCCCTTTGTGGTGGCAATTTCTGTTGCTGAAACGCTGTACCGATTCGAGGGCTCTCTGGGCTGTCAATGTCAGGCTGGTTATGCCGAGCCGACCGTGAGTGGCTGTACGTGAATCGTACTAGGTGAGTCGCAGTGAGACTTAGGACAATGTTATGAAACTGATATCAAAATGGATGCCAACCGTTGCCTCAGGTTGGGTGGGAAAACCCATCGGTTGGGCGATTTTGTTGTTGGTTTCTTGGTTCTCTGTCGAGTCCTCTTTTCTGGTCAGTACCGCAAAAGCGCAGGTCGTGGTTGTCGGTCCTGCCAGCGGTGTCCGAGTGCGAGCTCCCTTCGTTTCAGTAGATGTTCTGCCTTTTCATCGCGGGGCTCGGCTTCGAGTTCCCTACGCAGCTATCAACACTGGCTTTTACCGGAGTTATCGTTCGCTACCGCCGGTCCCTCGTTTTTTTCCACTTCCGGTCCCCTATCCCTACGCAGTTGCTGCTGTACCGGCATACCCGGTCATTGCGGTCCCCGCCTATCCTGCTGTTGTCTATCCGGAAATACCAAGTTACGAATACCCGCGTGTGGTCTACCCAGATGTCGAGGTTGCCAGGCAGCCACTCTATGGCGACGTCATTTCATCAAGTCGGCCCCGCTTGGAACTACCACTGCCCGAGCGTCTTCGCACAGCAGCCGAAACATTGGCGCGGACACTTTCCTTGCGTGAGGACGGTGATGTCTGGCTGAACTATCTCGGGCCGCAACGCATCATTGAGAACGTAGACTACGGTCGTCCAGTTTCGGAGCTGCAGGATTTGATCATCAATTACGATGGTGTAGTCAGCAATGGGACACTGGGATCGATTCAGTACGCGAGAGGTTTCGCGGCATCGCGGGATTTGCTTCGACAGTACTTGGGAACTCAAGAAATTTCTGACGCATCAAACGACGAGCAGGCGCCAGTGCCGTCGCGTCTCAGTCCGGCCGATCCAGTGCCGTCGAGTATCGTTCCGAGTGGTTCGGTGCCCGAGCCGCCGGCACCGCAGTTGCCAAAAAAGAAGCCGTTGAAAGAAGTGCCTGTTGATCCTGCTACTGCCGTTGAGCAGGTGCCGGTTTCTGGCACTGGCCTGCTAGGCAAGCAGTTACCAAGAGTGACTCAAGCCCCCAGAGGCGATAGGCTGCCGCGGGCAACTGAGAAAGTTGTGCAGCCAACTTCACTTTGATTTGGTAGAAATTGAAGCGGTTCCTATGGGAACAGACTGTCACGGCAACAATCATCTTGGTGGAGGTCGCTGGGGCCCTTCCCCGCTTTAAGTCAACCCGCATGCCGGTTCCAGCGTTTCAGCGCGAAAGTTGTTGTGCCACAGAAATTAAGTCTTCTGCCTACACCTCTCGGGCAGAATTACAGGACTGGGTTGTGCGTTGGGGCATATCCAATCAGATCAGCTGATAAGTTGCCGAATCATTTTGCCTTCGTTCACGGTTGGTCGTTCGAGTCGGCCTTGGTGGTTATAGGAAAGTTCGAGGCGATCGAGTCCGAGTAAGTGCAGGATGCTGGCATGGATGTCGTGCACGTGGGCGCGGTTTTCTGTGGCGTAGAGTCCAAGTTCGTCTGTGGCTCCTATGACTTGACCACCGTTGACGCCGCCACCTGCCATCCACATTGTAAATCCGGTGGGATTATGGTCTCGGCCGGTTCCTTTTTCGCTCATAGGCGTGCGTCCAAACTCACCACCCCAGACCACGAGGGTTTGGTCAAGTAGTCCACGCCGTCGCAGATCGGTTAACAATCCGGCAATCGGCTTGTCGACGCTGCCACAGTACTTGGTATGGTTGGATTCGATGCCTGAGTGCGCGTCCCACCCACTTCCGGTTCCGCTGAATAGTTGTATGAAACGAACGCCTCGTTCCACCATGCGTCGTGCTAGCAGGCAAATCTCTCCAAAGTTTGCCGTTGGCTTATCATCCAAACCGTACAGTTCACGAGTTGCGGCAGTTTCGCTTGCCAGATCAACTGCTTCCGGGGCGGCGCTTTGCATGCGATAGGCAAGTTCATACGATCGTATGCGTGCATCAAGCGTCGAGACATCAGGCAAGCGTGCGGCGTGCATCTCATTGATTTTTCGAATCAGGTCCAGTTTTTGACGCTGCCTTGGTTCATCGATCCCGGAGGGTAAGGTCAGGTTGGCGATTGCTTCCTCAGTGGGGCCATCACCGACGGGGGTTCCCTGAAAGGTTGACGGTAGAAAACCTGGCCCCCAGCTTCTAACACCATTGGTGCCTGGTTTTTTTTGATCTTTCATTACCACAAACGCTGGCAGTTCTTCTGTTTCACTGCCGAGACCATAGGTAACCCATGAACCTAACGAGGGGCGTCCTGCGATGATACTGCCTGTGTTCATCAGGTTGCATCCGCCGGAATGGTTGATTCCTTCACCGTAGCACGATCGCAAAATCGCCAGTTCGTCGGCGTGTTGCGCAACGTGTGGAAACCAGTCGCTAATTTCCAAGCCGCTTTCACCATGCCGGTTCCACTTGCGTTTGCATTCCAGTAGCGGTGAACCCTTTTCACCCATAGCTGTGATCGGTTCGCGAAATGATGTGGGCAGCGACTGTCCCGCCAGTTCATTAAGCAATGGCTTGCGATCAAATGTATCTAATTGGCTGGGGCCGCCTTCCATGAAGAGAAAGATGACACTCTTGGCACTGGCGGGATGGTGGCAACCTTGCGTCGCCAAGCCCGTCTTGAGAGTTTCTGCCTGGGTGAGCATTCCGTTCAATGCCACTGCACCAAACCCTGCACCCGCCTGCGACAACATCTGTCGACGATTCATCACGGGCTGTATGTGCGGCACGTTCGCTCTTTGGCAAAGTTTCGAGTTTGGGTGGTGCATCTGTTAGTGCCGTGTGTGGGGAATCTGGCCGTGACTTACTCGATGAACAGAAAAGAGTTACTGTTGATCAGAATGTGACAGACATCTGTTTCACCTTCCTGACCGCTGGCAGCTAGAGGCGCGAGCAGGTCAATGGTTTGCTGATCCGCGGGCATTCCGCTGATAACTTCGACAGCGTGGTTTACGAATGCGGATCCACGTTTTGATTTTTCGATATGAGAAACTTTGCTTCGGACATTGTTGGCAAAGCTTTTTGCGGCGCCGACAACACGTGGGCTGTTCATCATCATCAGTGCTTGGGGAGCTGTGGTCGTGACATCCCGTTTGGCTGTCCCAACCAAGCCGCTGGGTGCGTCGAGAGCATTCAGCATCTCATCGGACGAGTTCCGCTTGCGTTGCAGGTAAATGGACCTTCGTCCCGGAGTACCTGAGACGCTCGGGCCGCCGTATTGCATTTGTAATGCTCCCATGGCGACCAGAAGTGCATCACGATATTGCTCAGCATCTAGGCGTTGAATGGTGCGATGCCAGTGCAATCGGTTGTAGGGATCGATTTTCAGAGCCTTGGCATGTTGGGCGTGCTGCGTTGCCTGCTGGTACGTCTTGCTGCTAACAATTTCCCTTTGTAGTTGCTGAATGTTCCAGTTCGAATCAATGAGTGATTTTGCCAGGTAATCGAGCAATTCTGGATGGGACGGTGGGAGGCCCAGCAGTCCGAAATCGTTTGGACTTTCCACCAGTCCGGTTCCGAAGTGATATTGCCAAATCCGATTCACAAATACTCTGGCTGAGATCGGGTTGTCTGGGGATGTGATCCATGCAGCCAAGGCAGTTCGCCGCCCGCTTGATTTTGTCGGAGATTCCCTTTGTTCGGAGAACGACTGTCCGCCCAAAATGGTTGGGGCACCGGGTGGAAAAGAATTGCCCTTCGTGCGCCCAGGTAAGCGTGTCGGGCGAATCATCCCATCGGCGTCAGCGACAGTGATCAGCTCAGCGATTTCGTAGGGGTTGGCATTGAACTCTGATAGTTGCTTCAGGATTCCGTCACGTTTTTCGTTCCGTTCTTTCCCGATTGCTTTCGTGACTTTCGCAGTCGTGATTCCTTCATCTATCACCTGCCGTTGCACGAGGTAGGCAATTTGATGTTCGTAGGTCGTCCGTTCGCTTGCCGATTTTCGGAACATCTCCTGCACATTGAGTGGGAAACGGTCAACAGCACCGTCGGCAAGAGACTGGATGTCATCAGCTTCTACCTCGGCAAGTTCCTTCAGGAGTACTTGAACTTGTTCTTGTTCACCCGCCTTTCGCTCGCGTTGAGGTTTCTGATCGACAAACACCATGGGTTCGAAGACGCTGCGGAAACGAAAGTAGTCACTGCGTGGAATGGGATCGAATTTGTGATCGTGACATTTTGCGCATGCCAGTCCCGTGGCCATGAAAATGTCAGCGGTCACATCCGTGATCTCATCCACAATGTTTTGCCATTGACCCTCGGCGTCACGTTGGTTGAATTCGTAGATGCCAAGTCGTAGCAAACCAACCGCAGCTAACGCAGTTTTATCATGGGGGGCTATCTCATCCCCGGCGAGTTGCAAGGCAACGAATTGGTCATAAGTCATGCCATTGTTGAAGGCATCGGCTACGAATTGTCGATAACGCCATGCTTGTGGTCGAAATGCGTCAGCACGCCATCCGTCCGACTCCGCGAAGCGAACAAGGTCGAGCCATCGACGCGCCATTCGCTCTCCGTAAGCCGGTTCGGCGAACATCCGATCAACGAGTCGGCCATAGGCATTGGGGTGCACATCCTCGACGAATTCTTTGGTTTGTTCGGGCGTGGGAGGCAGTCCTAGTAAGTCCAGCGATAGCCGGCGGATCAGAAGACGGCGGTCTGCTGTTTCCGAACGCTTCAAGCCAACTTCGTTGAGGGCTTTGTCCACATAGCGGTCGATCGGATGGCGGGACCTGCTGCCCTTTACCGAAGTTGGTACGGTGCCGGGTGCCAACGGCTGCCCTGCCCACCATGATTTCTCTGCTTCTTCTTTTCCACTCTGCGTTGGCGGATTTTCCTCGGGCCAAATAGCGCCATCACGAATCCACTTGACCAGTATTTCCTGTTGCGGTTCCGTCAACGGAGCTTTGGGAGGCATCTCAAGATCCTCGTACCGAATCGCATTGACCAAAAGGCTTTGCTCTGGTTTACCCGGCACAATGACTGGTCCACTGTCACCTCCTGCTCTTATGGTCGTGGCAGTATCAAGTCTTAGACTTCCTTCCGCTTTATCTGCTGAATGACACTCAAAGCACTCGGCCGCCAACAGGGGGCGTACTTTGGATTCAAAGAAACGCAGCTTGTCCGTATCGTTCGCACCAAAAGCAGTGGACGCCATCTGCAGTGCAACAAGGCTTGCGATGAAAAAGGGTTGAAGCTCAGTCCTATATCTTTGGTGCGTCCGTAACTTAGCGATGCAGGTACGTACACCCACTGATTGTGATGCGGCGTAAACGCGGGTGACAGCAGATTGCAGGTGCATGCTCAGCATCGAGAGACCTGAGATGGGATTTGAAGGCGGGCAGGAAATGGTTTTCGCTGGAACGGCTTGATGTAACTGCGAGGGAAACCTCGGTCACTGAGTTGCTTAATCGCTCTGTGACTCGCTCACCCTATGATACTTGATATTACATCGGGAGTTAACGAACATTTTCGTATTGTCGCAGTTGTGTTGCCCAAGCCTGATCTGTGGTGTGCGGAGTTTTGTGCGGAGATTACTGGAGTGTGCGGAGATTTCGGTGCTGGAGCAGCATTGAAATGCTAGGTCGCCTGACTCACTTCACGTCGCTCGCTACGGGCAGTGAGAATCAGTTGCACCGCATCGTAGGTTGCATGTGCGGCAATCGGGACCAGCAGATTTCCCGTGTAAAGCACCAAGCCTCCAAAGTAGAGTCCCATCAATGCAGCCAAGAATACGTAAAGTTTGGTGATGGGATGGAAAAGACCAAAAACCAAAGATGATGCGACCAACGCGATTCCAATCGCTATCGAAGAAGTGGCACCACCTGAAAACTCTGCAAGTCCAATCAGATTTGCGAGCCAGTACATCAGCCAGCCCCGAAAAAGAAGCTCCTCGCCGATTCCAGCGCACATACTAATCATGATCAGTTCGAGTGGACGTAGTTGCAGCAAACTGCGGAGCATCCCGTCATCCGTCAGGCGTTCAAGTTCGCGAATCGGTTCCCAAGGGATACGACGGATGATTTCGACAAACAGTAAGATCGGGCCAGCTGCGACGCAGCCTAGTAAAATGCTGCTCAAAATGGGCCAAAGTTCATCCACTGCGAACTTGGGGATTGTTTCTCGTGCAGACGGGCCGATTGCCCAGCCCAAAAACAGCGCCAAAGCTGCAAGGGCGAGCTCAAATAAAGCAGCGGACAGGAATACCTGATCCGGACTCTGTTCAGCGTTTTCTTGATCTTCTGAGGGCATAGGGGGCTGTTCTAGCAGGCAACGAAGTCGTTGACTAATTGAGGAAGTTCAAGAGGTGCACGCTCGCCTATTCTCGCACAAAACACAGGGAACGCACACCTCGCCGAACAACGATAGCGATAAGACAAACAAACGGGTGCATTGCTCCAATCTCTAGTCGGCGATCCATCGCCTGCGTAAATTGGCAGGGAAATACGCGGCCGGCAATTTTTAGTAAGGGCGACGGAGCAATTCGCTGACTTCCGCCACCAGAACTCACATCGGTGCAAGATTTTCCCGCCGCATCGTCTATGCTTTGTTGTCCGTGAGCCCAGTCATGGACGGCCACGGTTTCGTAAACGCAGGTGAATAGGCATCGTGAAGTCCCAATGTTTGATTAGTTTCGGCAGCAACCTGGGCGACCGGCACGCTTTGATTGCTGATGCTGCCAAGGCTGTGGCTCGCCTGCCGAGCGTCGTTGGATTGCAGGCTAGTCGTCTGTTCGAAACGCCTCCCATTGGTGGCCCTACTGGGCAAGAGCCGTTTTTGAATGCTGTTGCTGCATTTGATACGCAAGCTTCCGCGAGAGAAATCTTGGACTGCCTGCAAGCGATAGAGACGGATTTGGGGCGGAAGCGACGGCAGCGTTGGGGGGCGCGAGCGATCGACTTGGACGTGGTGCTGCACGGCGAATTGGTTGGCGGTGGCACCGGTTTGATCGTTCCTCATCCACGCTACACGGCACGTCAATTTGTATTGCGGCCTGCTTGTGACGTTGCCGCCCATTACAAAGATCCGCGATTCGGGTGGACATTGGAGCGACTCGCGAAACATATCGACCTGGGAACACCTTCATTGGCATTGGTTGGAGGTGATCAGGCTATTCGAGAGGAGCTTTGCGTCCGCCTCGCGGCGCAGTTTGGGATTACCACCTTTGCTGCTAGGCCATTTCCGGAACGCATGAAGGTTGTTGGGAACGCGCCTGCACGCGTGAGCCGCGATCGCCCAACGCCCGGACAAGCTGCCAGTCCTGGTCCTGGTCAGGCGGTCGGCCCCGGTCAGGCGGTCGGCCCTGCGGCAGCCACTGGGCGGAAGCCCAGTTCATTGGTTCGGGATCCGGAGACCGAACAGATTGATGGCGACATATGCGGTGTCAAAGCAGCGAGAGGGCCTTGGGTTTCGGCTTTCTTGCCGCCTTTGCCTCATCTCTCATCCCCTGAGACGAATTCTGTCAGCGTTCCCAGATTAGTTGTCCGGATGCAGTCGACGACGGACCAGACACGATGGCCCGCTCCGCACCAAATGTGGCCTTCCGGGTGGCGTTGGCCGGAGTATCGCCTCGAAATCGACGACTTAGATTGGGCCGTCAGTGAATTGGCATCAGCTTTGTCCTCTATGAGGTGCCCGGTGGAGCCTGTGACCGCTGACGGTGCTTGGTGGTAGGCGACGCAGTAACACCTGTCTGCCTTGCCCATTTGCCCCCGCTTGCGTGGGTGCAGCCAGCATTTGGGGCCTTACGTCTGGCTTGAACCCGGATTTAGCCTGATGGTTTGGCTCTTGGCTGGTCGATAACTTCCCACCTGAGTCTGGTGGAATGGGCGCTTCGAGTGGTTGGTGCGGGCTGATTTGCTTGTCAGCTTGTGCGGCACAATGTCGCGAATGGGGTAAAGTCGGCCGATTTATGCGACACAATGTCGCTCGATTCCTCGCTGCCATTGCCAGCACATGGGGGCTGTCCCCATACTGTGTGCCATTAGGCACCTGTGCCATATTTTCTCTAATCTTTTAGTGTGGAACTGGGCTGCGAGTTGATCGCCGGCCAAATAAATCATGCAACGGTTTTTGTTTCCTCGTTGGGTCAATCCACTTCTGGGCATTTTTGCGGTAGCAACGGCTGCGGGCGTTGTTTTTGCAGGTGCCATGGGCGGATTGGTTACCGACCCCGTGACTTTGAACGTCGGCTACGAGCCGACTCAGCCCGTCCCCTTCAGCCACGCGATTCACGCTGGACAACTGAAGCTGGACTGTCGTTATTGCCACAACACGGTTTTTGACGCCGCCCACGCGGCAGTGCCGCCGACTGCGACGTGCATCAATTGCCATAGTCCCAAGGGCAAAGACGGCGTAACAGCCTTGGCTGCGATTCATCCGACCAGCGTAAAGCTTGGGCCAATACGCGAGAGTTGGAATCTGGGCCGCAGTGTCGCGTGGACGCGCGTTCATAACTTGCCGTCGTTTGTCTACTTCAACCACGCCGCCCACGTGAATTCCGGTGTCAGTTGCGTGACCTGCCACGGTCGAATCGACCAGATGGAGAAGGTTTACCAAGCGAAGCAACTCTCCATGGCATGGTGTATCAGTTGCCACCGTGAGCCTAATGAGCATCTGCGGCCAGTAAATCGTGTTACCAAACTCGACTGGGAGTGGGACCCGAATGAGCTCGATGTGGATGGCAATCCCTTGGGTGATCAAGCGGATTGGGCCGAGAAGCATATCGGTGAAAGCAATATCAACCCACTCGTGAACTGCGCCGTCTGCCATCGCTAGGCACGGCTGCGTTCTGTAAATAAACCAAATACGACCTTTCGACAATCATCCTGATATGATCTCCAACGAATC
>Ga0315315_10002336_pt1 | contig 17333 bp, 19 predicted proteins | sample M140m3416metaG_FD_203699 | JGI IMG/M metagenome (GOLD analysis project Ga0315315, IMG submission 203699) | Ammonia-oxidizing marine archaeal communities from Monterey Bay, California, United States - M1 40m 3416 | ecosystem: Environmental > Aquatic > Marine > Intertidal zone | place: USA... | reverse complement strand
ATGTGACCACATTTTTTTACACTGGCTAACTGGTCTTCAAAGTGTACTCCTGCAGCTCCTGCTTTTATCATTGCCTTCATTAACTCAAATGCATTCAATACACCTCCAAATCCAGCTTCTGCATCAGCTACAATAGGAGTAAAGAAATCAAATTTTGGTTCTCCATTAGAACTCATCCATTCTATCTGGTCGGCTCTTTTAAAAGAGCTATTAATTCTTTTAACAAGAGATGGTACAGAGTCCACTGGATAGAGAGATTGATCTGGATACATTGCCTCAGCGCTATTGTTGTCAGCTGCTACCTGCCAACCTGATACATAAATTGCCTTTGCACCCGCTTTTACACCCTGAACTGCTTGTCCACCTGTTAAAGTACCTAAACAGTGTACATATTCTTCTTTGTGAAGCATATTCCAAAGTTTTTCAGCTCCAACTCTAGCCAATGTATATTCCGGTTGAAGAGATCCTCTCAATCTAACAACTTCTTCAGCTGAATAAGGCCTATTGACATAAGCCCATCTTTCATTCATTTCCCAATCATTTTTTAATTCTAATACTTGTTCATTTAAGTTCATTACAGCTCCTCATACGCTCTTAAAGTAAGAAATTCTTCAACATCTTCAGATAAAGTGATTTGTTCAAAAATTGATTTTGCTAAATCAAATTTTCCATTATCAAATTTTTCAATTCCTACTTCGTTTTTTACATTTATTAATTCTTCTTCCAAATACAATCTAAATAATTGTTCATCAACTATTTTTCCATTATCAAGCTTATTTTTATGCTTAATCCATTGCCAAATTGAAGTTCGTGAAATCTCTGCTGTAGCGGCGTCCTCCATTAGACCGTAGATAGCGACGCAACCTAATCCTGAAATCCAAGCTTCAATATACTTTAAGGATATTCTAATATTGGACCTCATAGACTCCTCTGAGCTAATACCGTCACATGCTTCTAGCAACTGCTCAGCACTAATTTCTTCATTATGAATAAAATCCAATTGATTAGTTTGAGAAGAACTAAAATTATCTTTAAATATGTTGTTTACATGACTTGCAAGGCCAGGATGAGCAATCCAAGTACCATCATGACCATTATTAATTTCAAATAATTTATCATCAGATACTTTTTGTAGAATTTTTAAATTTTCTCTTTCATCTTTTGAAGGAATAACGGCTGCCATTCCACCCATAGCAAAAGCTCCTCTTCTGTGACATGTATTTACTAGTAAAGTAGAGTAACTTTTCAAAAAGGGTTGATTCATAGTTATCAAATTTCTATCTGGTAAAAGCTTTTCAGGGAATGATTTTAATGTTTTGATAAAGCTAAAAATATAATCCCACCTTCCACAATTAAGTCCAACAATATGATCTTTTAGAAAATATAAGATTTCATCCATTTGAAAAACAGCAGGTAATGTTTCAATCAAGCACGTTACTCTGACAGTTCCTCTTTCTAAACCAATCTCATCTTCACAAAATGAAATAACATCATTCCATAGTTTAGCTTCATGATATGACTGCAATTTTGGAATATAAAAATATGGTCCTAAACCAAAACTGCTAAGTGCTTTATGATTATGATATAAATACATCACAAAGTCAACCAAAGCACCATAAAGTGAGGTTCCATCGCAAGTAATATGCTTCTCTTTTAAATGTAAACCTCTTACTCTACACATTAAAATTGCAGGATTAGAATTAAGATTATATTTTTTATGAGTTACCGTATTTTCAAAAGAAATTGTTCTATGCGCAGCATCGCGCATATTGACTAAACCATTCTGAACATTTTCCCAAGTCGGGGACAAAGAATCCTCAAAATCAGCCATAAAAACATTAACATTAGAATTTAATGCATTAATAATCATTTTTCTGTCAACAGGACCAGTAATTTCAATTCTTCGGTCTCTAAGATTGTCAGGAATTTTTCTTACAGACCAATCTGATTTTCTAATTTCTTCAGTTTCTGAATCAAAAGTTGGTAGAATACCTTGGTCAACACTATTTTGATAATTTTTTCTTTCTTCGAGCAGTGAATCAATTCGATTATTGAACTTGGTATGTACTTTCTTTAGAAGATTTTGAGCATCTTCAGTAAAGATTTCAGATCCTGAACTAGTAACTTCTTTCGAAAAGTTTAAAATGATTTTCCCCTTTAAAAATGAATTAAAACCTAGTGAAATTTGAAAAAAATAACAATTTTAAAAATTAAAGATTTTTGGCCATGGATTCGCCTTCTTCAATATCAACTTTAGAAAATACATATCCACCTAAAATGAATAAAATGATTATTGACAGTAAACCAAATCGTGCAGCTCTAATTTCATCATCCACTACATTACTCAAAAGCAAGGTAACTGAACCCATTAAAACTGGACCAAATACTGCTGCAAATTTCCCAAGCATATTATAAAAACCATAAAACTCTGCTGCTTTATTTTCTGGAATAATCCTTGAGTATAAACTTCTACTAATTGATTGAATTCCCCCTTGAAAACATCCAATAAGAAGAGCTACGATATAAAAATGTGTTATGCTTTCAACAAAGTATCCTGCAAAGAGGATAATGCAATAACCAGCGATTCCAAGATATATTCCATTTTTCAGACCAATGAAATTTGCTAGCTTTATATAAACCATTGTTGCAACGAAAGCCACAAGCTGTATTAATACAAGAGCCCCCATAATGGATGCTTGGTCAAAACCTAATGTAAATGCAAAATTTGCTGCCATTCTAACAACGGTATCGACTCCATCTATGTAAAGCCAGTAAGCCAGGAGAAACGTAGCTACTACTTTCAATTTTTTTAAATCATTAAATGTGTTCCTGAATTGAACTAATCCATTTATAACAGAATCAGAAATGCTTTCACTCTCATGAAATTTTGGCTCTTTAACAAATAGAATTAATGGAATAGAAAATAATGCCCACCAAACACCAACAGAAATGAATGCATATTTTGTTGCTTCAACTGCATCAACTAATCCAAAAGAGTTTGGATATGAAATCATTAAAAAGTTAATAATTATTAATACACCGCCACCTAAATATCCGAGTGAAAATCCTAACGCAGAAACATGATCAACATTTTCTTCGTTTGAAACAGAAGGTAATAATGAGTCATAAAATATATTTGCTCCAGAAAATCCTATTGTTGAAAAAATGTACACTAAAAGAGCAATTGGCCACATGCCTTGAGCAATAAATCCAAGGCTTAAAGTCATGACAATACCTAAAAATGCGAAAAAGATAAGAAATTTTTTCTTAAAACTACCCCTATCTGCTATTGCACCTAAAATCGGAGCAAGTAAAGCAACGATTAATGAGGCAATTGAATTACCTAAACCTAAATAAAATGTACTTACAGAAATATTATCTGGATTTGACCAATATTGTGAGAAAAAAATTGGGAAAAAACCTGCCATCACAGTTGTTGCAAAAGCAGAATTTGCCCAATCATACAGTGCCCAACTATAAATTTGTTTTTTATTCATTATCCTTTTCTCAAGGAAAACTTAATGGTTATCCCCTTTAAATCAAATGATTCCCTAAGCTGATTATGAAGATACCTTAAATACTGAATAGATATCAATTTAGGGTAATTACTAAATAATGCAAAAATTGGTGGGGATTGCTGAACTTGTTCTACAAATTTAATTTTTATTGATTTACCTTGAGTTGCTGGAGGCGGATAATTTCTTACAGCTTTTTCAATCCAAATATTTAATTCTTTAGTAGATAATTTATTTTTTTGCTTAGTGAAAGTTTCCCATGCAGCCTCTAAAACATTTGAAACTCTTCTTTTTGTTAGAGCCGATACAAATAAAATTGGATAATGTTGAAGATCTTTAAATTCCATGTACATATCTTCTTTATATAGCTCAGCAGATACATTGGTGCCAGAAGCCAAATCCCATTTATTGACTAAGATTATCATCCTTTTTCCTTTTTTAATAACTTCTTTTGCAATAGTCTTTTCTTGTTTGGTGAATCCTTTTTCAGCATCAACTACTAACAAAACAAGATCTGATCTCAACAGTGAATCCATGGCCCTTAATGAACTATAAAATTCTATATCAGTATCAACTTTACTTTTTTTTCTTAAGCCAGCTGTGTCTACAATTCTTATATCTTTTCCATGCCATTTTAACATTGTATCAACTGAATCTCTGGTAGTTCCCGCAATGTCAGATACAATGGCCTGCTCTCTTTGAATTAAAGCATTTAATAATGAAGATTTACCCACATTTGGCATTCCAACAATGGTAATTGAACAATCTGTATTATCGTTGGATTGAGATATCGTATTGAAATCAATTAATTCAAATAAATTATCAAGCATATCTCCTACACCAGCACCGTTTAAGGCTGAAACTGGAATTGGATTTTCAAAACCAATGTCAAAGAACTGGTCTTTTCTAGAGTTGTGATCGGGGGTATCACATTTGTTAACCCCCATAACAAATTTTTTTCCAGATTTTCTTATAAGTTTTGCTAAGAATTGATCATTCGGATTTAGTCCATCTTTTCCATCAACAAGAAAAATAATTCCATCACACTCATTTAATGCAGCTGAAATTTGAACTTTAATTTTTTCATTAAAAATATCTTCATTCGAGCTAACATATCCTCCAGTATCGATAATATTAAACTCTTGTGATAACCACTCTGCTGATGAATAGACTCGATCTCTAGTGACACCTTCCATTTGGTCAACAATGGACGTTCTTTTTCCGGAAAGCTTATTAAAAAGCGTAGATTTTCCAACATTAGGTCTTCCAACAATTGCAATTTTTGGTTTTTTTGCCATTTCTGAAGATTATACGACTTCGAAAACTGTTCTGCTATAAAATTATTTAACTAAAAAAATGAATAATTCTGTCCAGAGAATAAATGTGACAATCAATGAGTATTGGAAAGGAACTCTCCTTTTAGAAATTTTTGGATTAGAAACTCTGACATAATAATGCCAAACTCTGAAAAAAACAAAGAGCCATGCTAAAACAAGATTTAACATTGTAACATGATCAATAGTATAAGCAAGCAAACAATATAGTATAAAAGGTAAAGGGGCTTCAAAAAGATTTTTATAAAGTTCTCTAGAGGCCTGAATATTTAAAGGAATTTCTTGCCATCCAGGCATATACTTTAGCCATCTAGAATCAAGCTCTTTGCTGACTATAGATTTTCTAAGTTGAAGTGCATTAACAACAGTATGAACATGCATAATCAGGACTATTGGGAAAATAGGAAAAAGAATTAGAGCAGTATTTAAACTACTGTCCAAGATAAACCCTTAAAGGTTCGCTTCTTGTTTTGTGCGCTAATCTTCGAATAGCTTTTTCTTTAATCTGTCTTACACGTTCTCTTGTTAAACTAAATTGTTCTCCAATCTCATTTAATGTAAAAGATCTATCGCGATTGATTCCAAAATACATTTCAATTACAGAACGTTCTCTTTCTGTTAGTGTGCTTAGCGCAGAAGCAATTTCTTCTTTCATAGAAGTGTCCATGACTTTGTTATCTGGATCTTTTTCCTGCTCATCTTCAATGACATTTATTAGAGAACTATCCTCTCCTTCCGCAAAAGGAGCATCAAGAGAACTATGTCTTCTAGAGTATTGCAGCGCATTAAATACTTCTTCAGTTTTTACATCAAGCTGGTGACTTATTTCTTCAACTTTTGGAGGGCGACCCATTTCAGCTTCAAGCTTTTCAGCAGCTTTGGTAATTTTGGTGATTGTACCGACCCTATTCAAAGGCAATCTGATTAATCTTCCTTGCTCTGCCAATGCCTGAAGAATGGCTTGTCTAATCCACCAAACAGCATATGAAATAAATTTAAAACCTCTGGAAGGGTCAAATCTTTTAGCAGCCTTAATTAAACCCAGATTACCTTCATTAATGATATCTGATAATGATAAACCGTTACCCTGATACTTTTTTGCAACCGAAACAACAAATCTGAGGTTAGCTTCCACTAACTCTTTCATTGCTCTCTTGTCACCTTTAGCAATTAGTACTGCAAGTTCAACTTCTTTATCAGGTGATAGAGGTTCGTACTGCGAAATTTCAGATAAATACATACTAATGGTACCGCTTGATACCTTAGATCTTTTAATTCTTTCGTCGGCTCTTCCAAGAGCATTCTTTCTTTTTTCTTCGGCGTCTAACTCTTTTTCGATTTCAGCAGCATGAGCCTCAGGACCCATGGATTCTAGATTTTGAAGTTCTTTAGAAAGTTTTTTTGAGACTTTTTTAGCTGTCAATTGATAATCCTTTTGATAAAATATTAAAGTATTTCACAGCACAAAATTTACCAAATTCTAAAAATTTTCCAAGCTATTTATTCTGATAGATTTGATAAGCAATCTTCTAAGGTTGGGTATTTAAACTGATAATCACTGCTTAATATTCTAGATGGTTTGGTTTTTGGACCATAAAGAAGCATTTCACTCATTTGACCTAATAAAAGTTTAACTAAAAAATTAGGTAGAAAAATGACCCAAGGAATTATACCTTTTTTATACTTTATTATTGATTTAAAAAATACTTCATGGGTTTTAAGATCTGAACCAACCAGATTAAATGGACCTTTTAAATTTTTGGAAATAGCATGATTAACAAATCCAACAATATCATCTACGTGTACCCAAGGAAAGTAGTGATTTTTATTTCCTGGTAAAGGAATTGAGAATAATAAATTTAATGATAAAAGATTGATAATCTTTTTCCTTAAAACAACACCAATTCTCAATTGAATTATATCGATATCTTCAAAAACATTGAAAATATCAGTACTTCTTTCATTTTCAATACAAACATTTGATAAAAAAGTATTACCTAATTGTGAGTTCTCATCAACAGAAAAATGATATTGTGCATTTTCTTGAGCATATATACCAACAGCTGAAGCATTAATTAATTTTTGTGGAACAATTTCATTTTTTACACAAAAATCAAATAGCATTTTAGTTGAATCAATTCTGCTATTTAAAATTTTTCTTTTAACAGACTTTGTCCATAATTGATCAACTTTTTCTCCATTTAATTTTACAAGAATATTTGTTTCTCTCAAAAGGTCAGGGTTGACCGTTGACCATTCAACAACTGTCACATTTTTAGAAAATGTAGTTTTATGTTTTGTTGCATTTCTTGTTAAAACACAAACATTGAACCCATTCTCAACAAATGAATTGACAATTCTTTTTCCTATAAAGCCTGTACCTCCTGCAACAATTATATTCATTTTTTTGCTAGAGATGACATTACAGACTTTACCTTTTCTTGAGTTGATGGGCTAAACCAATTATCAATTAAAGTTTGATAATCAAAATCTGTATCATGCATTAAAGACTGTTTGAGCCTTACAAAAGGCTCTCCTGCATTAATATAAAATTCCGCTAATTTTTTTGCTTTGAGCAAAGCTGTTGAGGTCGCCTTTCTTTTGCCAGAGAATCTATTTCCAACCACTTCATTTATTAATCCTTTTTTCAAAGCTTCTCTCGGTGAATACATTTTACATTGTGTTGCAACTTCAAAAAGATTATCTCTACTAATAGAATGGGAAATAATTTTTAACATATCTGGAGGTAAGTCTATTCCAATAGCCATTTCATTTAATCCCATTCTATGCAAACCGTGCATGCCATATCTATAATCGGAAGCAAGAGCTAATAAACATCCTCCAGCAATGGCATGACCTCCAACAATACTAATAACAGGTCCAGGAAATTCTCTACAAGCATTTAAAAGATTACCTAAAGTACTAAAAATTAGGGAAACCTCTTTTGGATCTTTTGCATTAGATAAATCTTTAAGGTTTAGCCCAGCACTAAAAACTTTTTCGTTTCCTAAAATAATTACTGCCTTGCAATCATCGTAATTGAGTTCTTGAATAATTTTTTGTGCTCTATCAACACTGAGCAAATTAGGCCCTTTGTCACCCATTTTGATGATTTTGATATTGTTTTCAACAGTTACATTCATTTTACTTCCCCTTCAAACTCTTTTTTAATTTCTTCAAAAACTTGTACACTTTTTTGATTGGCAAAATCAAAACAAACCATTGTCATTTGACATGAAATAGCACATTCATCATCATGTTCCATGAATAAACCATATTCATAATCAAAACTTTTTCCACCTACTCGTGAAATTTTAAGTCCAACACTTAAATTTTTTGGATGCTTGATTTGTTTTAAAAAATTAAATGTCATAGAGGCTACAATGAAAGGGAACTTATCATTTTCGTATGGAAAAAGCCCAATATCATGGGCATGTCTTACTCTTGCATCTTCAAAATAAGCTACAGCTGTACCATGATTAATATGACCAAGCATATCTTCATCATACCATCTTGTTTCTATACTATAAAATCTAGAAAATTGCTCTTTTTTCATCAATCAATTAAAAATTTTGGGTTGTTTATAGGAAAAATACATTCTTCTTTTTTTCCAAACCAGCTATATCTTCTTTTTGCAATAAAGTCATAGACAAAATCAGCAAATATACGCGGCACTAAATAAAATGAATATCTTAAAGGACTTCTAACTACTTCAAGAACAATAAAAGCAGCGCTAGATTTTGTATAAATCTGGTTATCTCTTTTAACAATCACAGTATCCATTCTTTCTAAATATTTTTTATCAATGGTTGATTGTGCAAAGCTTGATTGTAGTGGACTAAAATATAGAAAATTTTCTTTATCCATTTTAATTAAGGATCGAATTGCACTGGAGCATACAAAACAAACTCCGTCGTAATATATTATAGTTTTGGATTTCATTATAAAATATAGGGTATAATAAAAGCTGTTTTCTTTTTGTAAGATTTGTGCTCTTCATACCTTGAAAGAGATTTATCAATCTTAATCATATTAGGTATCCATACCGCTACAATAAATAGAGATAAAATCAGTGATGGTACCCAAAATAAAGATGTTTCAATAACCATAATTATAAAGCTTAGATAGATTAATAATTCTCCAAAGTAGTTTGGGTGCCTACACTGTTTCCAAAAACCATCAGTTATTAAACCTGACTGGTTTTTTAGAAAAATAAATTTCTGCATATCAGAAGCAAAATGGTAAAATACGCCAATTGAAAAAGTGCATATTGCTAATACTATTATTTCTACTGATGCCTCATGGCTAGTAGAGGTTATAATAAATGCAGGCAACCAATATAAAATTAGTCCAATTAAAATTAATGAAGCATATGGGATTCCAACTCTACTTTCCCAAGTTTTATCTGGAAAGATATAACTTTTTAATACCCACATGATACCATAGGATCCATGCAAACAAAAATAAATCCATGCAGTAAGATTATCTATTTGATTGAAAAAATAGATTAAATAAAGCACTAAAAGCCATGTTACACCTTTGGCAAAATCAATTATATATTTTTGTTTAACTCGCATAGAAAAAAAATGGAATAAGTAAAATACTTAAAATCAACAGAATTGTAATGAAAGACTTCTTATAAAATATGATTAACTCTTGCTTATCTTTCATTTTTATCAGCCTTCCATTGTAACATACCGCCATCAACGTTAATTGCAGTAAAATTATTATTATTTAAAATATCTTTTCCAAATCCAGACCTATTACCACTTCTACATACAACATAAATAGTATTATCTCTATATTTATCAAGCTCAATTAGTCTATTCTCAAGCTCGTTAATTGGAATTAAAATTGCACCATCAATATGTCCAAGCGGTCCATAGTACTCCTCTTCCGTTCTAACATCAAGCACTATTGTTTTTTGATCAAGAATTTTATCTTGAAATTCATTCATACTTACAACATCGACACTTTTTGAGCAAAAATTCATAGAAAAAGTTACTACAAAAAATAATAGAATTAATTTACTTTTCTTCATCTTGTTTTTTTCTTAGATAACGTTTAATTGTTAAAAAGTTAAAAAAAGTTCCAAAAATGACAAGCAATGTCATTATAATAATTGTCCCTTTCATTTTATGGAGCCACCCAATTGACTTTAACATTTTCTTTATCAAAAACAAACTTACACCTTAGGTGTCCACTATACTTTAATTTAAGAAAATCAATTTCCTTAAAATGACATCTAATAATCACAAAATTATTATATCCCACTGAAGACTCTTGATCAGATGGATTTTTAAATTTGACATTATCTGGAATGTTAGGATGGTATTCTTCAAGTGTTTTTGATGGACTAAATGGGCCCATATAACATCGTTTTGATGAAGGTGTTGTATTGCTCCATCTTTGCTTTGTAATTGAATTTTTATGAAAAATTTCAACTCTTCCATTAAATCTTAATTGTATTTTTTTTTCGGATGAATAAAATAAAGCTGAAAATTTATCGTTCTTTTTTAATTCCTTAATCTTAGGACTTCTTAAATCTGAATGACAGTCTAAGAATCGATTGTCTATTGAAAAATCTCTTAATACTACAGTCCTCACACTTGGCATTTTGTCGTCGATAGTAGCCAAAGAAAATGTTCTGTATGGATGTGCAGAATTTTTAAGAGCATCACTCATTGATTGCTCAATTTTTTCATAAATTTCTTGAAATTCCTTTTTTAACATTTTTCTAAAATACTTTGAGTTTTAAATAATTTTTATCCTATATTGTCCTGAATTTAACAAAAATGAGGTATATAACATGTTTATAAACTTAATTGGAATGTCACCAGACACTTTAACTGGTTTTACATTCTTCGTAGTTAATATGGCTTTAATTGCCGCTGCTTTATTCTTTTGGATGGAGCGTGACAATGTAAATCCAAAATGGAAAACATCATTAACTGTATCATTTTTAGTATGTTTCATTGCTGCTATTCACTACATCTACATGAGAAATGCAGGTGGTACTGAAGTTGTTGCAATTAGATATATTGATTGGTTAATTACTGTGCCATTACTAATGGTTGAGCTTTATATTGTTCTTCTTGCGGTAACTAAAGTAAGTGCAGGAGTTTTTCATAGACTTCTTGGTTTCTCAACACTAATGCTTGTTTTCGGGTATTTAGGAGAATCAGGTGCAGTTGCTGCTATAAATCCAATGACTGGTTTTGTTGGCGGTATGCTTTTCTGGGGTCTATGCCTTAGAGAGCTATGGTCAGGTGAAGCTGCTGAAGCTAACGCTGGATCAAAAAATGCTGCAGGTCACTATGCATATGATAGTCTAAAGAAAATCGTAACATTTGGTTGGATTATTTATCCACTTGGTTACGCTTTAGGTTATTTTGGTGGCGGAGTAAATATGGATCTTGTAAACCAAGTTTACAACTTAGCTGATTTTGTAAATAAAATTCTACCAGGTGTCATTGTTTGGGCAGCTGCTAGAATGGATACAAAATAATCAATTCATTTTACTAGAAAAAAAGGCCTTCAATTGAAGGCCTTTTTTTTATTCAAACAAATCACTTAATCTATTTTTATCTATAGCTTGTTTAGCCATAATTGATAATGATATAACTGCTAAGTTTAGCAGCTTAAATCTTTTATCTTTGGTGAATCCTTTTTTATATCTAAAATAAATTTGTTGAGCAATTACAGCAATCTTAAATAGTCCAAAAACATAGTAAAAAACTGGATTGCTAATACTTTTTCCAGATTCTTTCTCGTACAATTCTAGTATGCCCTCTCTTGTTGGATTGCCATCTAAAGTAGTTGCACTTAACTGAAATAATTTAAGCTCTGGTAAATCATTTTTATCAACCCAATAACCAAGGGTGGTTCCAAGATCCATGAATGGATCACCTATAGTAGCCATTTCCCAATCTAAAACAGAAGTTATCTTTGAAAAATCATCTTTATTAAGAACAAGATTATCATATTTAAAGTCATTATGTACAATTGAACTGCCAACTTCTAGTGGTTGATTTTCATACAACCATGCTGATATAAAATCCATGTTTGCTATGGTATCAGTCTTGGAGTGATTATATCTTTTTATCCATCCCTCCACCTGTCTTTTTACATAACCATTAATATTTCCGAGATCTTTTAAGTTAGCTTGTTCGATATCTACATTATGTAATTCTACTAGAGTATTGACCAAAGACTTTGAAATGCTTTGAATTACTTCTGATTTGGGTGAATCTTGTTGCTGAAGATTTGGACGAATGATATATCCTTCAACCCTTTCCATTAAATAAAATGGAGCTCCTAAAATCTTATCATTATCACAAAAGAGAAATACATCTGGTACCTTGCTAAATTGTGACTTTAAATTTTTTAAAACATTATACTCTCGAAGCATGTCATGTCCACCTTGCAAACTTTTTGCACCAAATGGTGGTCTTCGTAATACAAATTGTTTTGATGATGATTGCAAAAAGTAAGTTAAATTTGAATATCCGCTAGGAAATTGTTTTAAAGATAAATTTTCAGCTGAAATATTATTTTCAGATAAATATTTTTTAAGTTTATCTAAAGGGAATTCTTCCCCATCTCGAATATCTCTGGGTGAATCCATTGAAAAATTTGGAGTTTTTTTATTATGAATAAAATGTGATAACAAATAATAGAATTTAAGCTTTAGAGGGACTCTCAAAACTTTTAAGCTCTACTTTAGGTATTGTTTCATTATTTCTTTTGCAACTCTAGACTTATGAACCTCATCAGCACCATCATAAATTCTAGCTGATCTTTCATGCCTGTACAAAGAAGCTAGAGGGGTATCATCAGTCATACCTAAGGCACCATGCACTTGAACAGCTCTATCAAGAACATTTTGAAGGACTTGAGCAACATAAAATTTAATTGTAGAAATTTCTACTTTTGCGGCATACGCTCCTTCTTTATCAATTTTTTTTGCTGCATCTAATACCATTAATCGAGAAGCATTAATTTCCGCTCTTGATTCAGCGATCCAATTTTGTATTGTTTGCTTCATCGCAAGTGGTTTTCCTGGAGATAGCTCTCTTGAAGCTGCTCTTTTGCACATCATATCAAAAGCCTTTTCACACTCACCTATCCAACGCATACAATGGTGGATCCTACCAGGACCCAACCTATCTTGAGCAATTTTAAATCCAGCTCCTAAAGGTCCAAGCACATTTTCTTCCGGGACGACACAATTATCATAGATGATTTCGGCATGCGCATTCCAACCATCTCCCACATCACCCATAACAGAAATATTTCTTATAAAGTTAAATCCTTCTGTTTTGGTTGGAACAATAATTTGAGAAGCTCTCATGTAAGGATTTTCATTTTCAGGGTCAGTAATTACCATTACAATAGCAAAATCAGCACCATCAGCAGATGAAGTAAACCATTTATGACCGTTAATCACATAATTTGAACCATCCTTAACTGCAGTTGTGCCCATTATCACAGGATTAGAGCCTGCAAATTCCGGTTCAGTCATTGAAAAACAACTTCGAATTTTTCCTTCAACTAAAGGGTTTAAAAATGTTTCTTTTTGATAGTCACTTCCATGCTCAATAAGAATTTCCATATTTCCAGCATCTGGCGCTTGGCAATTAAAAACATATAGCCCATAAAAAGTTTTTCCTAGTATTTCATAAATTTGACCAAGCTGATGTAGGCTCAAGCCTAATCCGCCATGCTCTTTTGAAATTTGAGGTGCAAATAATCCCATTTCTCTAACTAAATTTCTTTTTTCTTCAAGAAATTCCAAATGATCAGCAAATTTATGATTTATATTAAAATCTTCTTCATGAGCAACCATCTCGCTATCAATGAAGTTTTGAATCTTTAATTTTATTTCTTCAAATTTTTCGTTTGGTAAAGCCATAATCCCTCTAAATATATGTTTCTAAATAACCAGGTATTAAACTACGATTAAAAGAATCCAATGTAAAAGTATCATTTTTCTTCTTGAATAATGTAATAGAAGCATTCTTAATTTTAAAATTTAGATTCATTATTTCATCAACTGATAATGGATGACATTCAGCATAGACACCAGTGATTGCTCCTCCAGATGAAACAACCATCGTATTAGAACCTTCAGTCATTAAAGTTGATACTTTGTTTTTTGCCTCAACAACTCTTTTTCTAAAATCATTATAACTTTCAAAGTCTTTTTCTGATAAATCAAGTTCATTGTAAATCCATTTTTTTGCAATAATATTAAAATATTCTAAAAATTTTCTTTTACGCTTCCAAAATGGTACTGAGTTAAAAATTTCCTTAATATTTTTATCTGTATTAAGCATTTTTGGGATGAAGTGTGAAGCAATTTCCATTAATTGATTCTCAGCAAACTCATCGATAATTACTGGATTGACTAAATCATCTCCATACCCTTTTTTTATTCCATCAAAAGTCTGTTGATGTCTGTTTAAAGGGCCAATTATTGTTTGATCAAAAGAAATATTATTTTTAAATAATTTTTTTCCAAGAGAAACGGACTGTTTGACACCTTTTTTACTCAAATTATCGTAGTTTTTTTCTCCAAAGGACGCTTGCCCATGCCTGATTAAATATAAATTAGAAATACTCCCCTCCTTAATTCTATTCGTATACTAAAAAAACCTGTTCAGCTACACAAGCTGGCTTATCATTTTCTTTAAGCTCTACTGTGACTTCAACAGTTAATTTTGCACCATTTTTAATCTCTTTAAACTCTTTTAAAACTACCTTACCCCTTACAAAGCTTTTTACAGGAACAGGTGCTGTAAATCTGACACGGTTTAAGCCATAATTAACTCCCATCTTAACTGATTTAATAGCGTATGTTTCTTCTAAAAACTTTGGAAGTAATGACAGGAGAAGAAAACCATGAGCAATCGTTGACTTGAACGGTGATAATAGCTTTGCTCTTACCGGAGCAGTGTGGATCCATTGCTCATCACCTGTCACTTTACCAAATTTAGATATTTGAGATTGCGTGATTTGATGCCAACTGCTTACTCCAAGCTCAGTTCCAACAAGATTTTTTACTTCATCTAGATTTTTTAAGGTCTTCATTAAATAAAATTTAGCAGAATGACTAGCTTGTCACAATATTAAATTTTTTGAAGTAAAAACGCATCCAAGCGAAAGAAATGATTGCAGCAACCAAAATTGCAAATACTTGAGAAAACCATACCCATTCTAGTGGTTTACCTATGAAATAAAAATAATAGGACATCGGTGCTGTTAAAATAATAACTCTTGTGATTGTAGTAATAAGCAATGGAATTCCTTGACCTAAAGCTTGACAAACTCTAGAACAAATCACACTTATTCCAACAGCTGGATAAGCAATAATTATAATTTTTAAATATGTAACTCCAATATCTACCACAAGAGTATTTGAACTAAAAATAGGTAAGATATTGCTTGCAAAGATAAAGAAGAATATTACACTAATTGTTGTAATTAATACTGCTCTATTTATTCCATAATAAACAACAGATAAAAGCTTATCAAACTCTTTAGCGCCATAAAACATTCCAACAATAGTCGTTAAACTAATTGCTATTCCAAGAATAGGCATAAACAAGAGCATATCTAGTCTAGAGACTATTTGATATGCTGCAACAGCTTCTGTTGAATAGTTCACAAGAATTTTATTCATCACTACCTGTCCAAAAGAAATAATTAGCATAGAAAGTGAAGATGGAATTCCAATTTGGAAAATTTTTGATATAATATGATTATTAAAGCTTAAATCTTTAATACTAAACGATATGAACGTTGATTTTTTTATGAAAATAATAAAAAGGTAAGCTACTACCATTACTATCTGACTGATAATAGTTGCAAAAGCTGCTCCTCTTACACCATAATTAAGAACAAAAATAAAAATTGGATCTAAAATAAGGTTTAATACAGTTCCAATTAGTCCAATAATCATTGGAATTTTTGTTTCACCCTCTCCTGCGAGAATAGCTCTAAAAAACATTGAAAAAATAACTAAGCCAAGACCAAAAGTTAAAATACGTAAATAGGAGTAAGCTATCGATAAAATTTCACCCTCTGCACCTAAGATAAACAATAGTTCTTCTCCGTAAATAACTCCAAGAATCGTTAAAATTATTGTGCTTAAAAAGCCAATTAGTAAAGTTTGTGAAGCAGTCTTATCAGCATTTATTTTGTCTTTTTTACCAATGTATTGTGCGATAGTAGCAGTAGCGCCAGTTCCAATACCCACGCCAAGACCTATAATTATGAAAAATAAAGGACTTACAAAAGCAACTGCGGTCACTTCGTTCGCGCCAAGCCATCCAATGAACATAATATCAACGACATTAAATAGTGTTTGCACCATCATTCCAGCAATAATGGGCAAAGCCATTTTCCACATAGATTTATAGGGATTTGCTAGGAAATCTTCTAATCGAGATTCTTTTTCCATCAAGTCTCAAAAAGATATAAAAACTTTTTATATCCTTTTTCTTCCATCTCTTTAAGAGGTATAAATTTGAGAGCAGCAGAATTAATACAATAACGTAAACCTGTTGGATTTGGTCCATCATTAAATACATGACCTAAGTGGGAATCTCCTTGATTACTTTTAACCTCTGTTCGAGGAAGAATTAATTCATAATCTTGCTCAAATTTTACATTTTTTTCCTCAATAGGCTGATAAAATGAAGGCCAACCAGAATTAGAGTCATATTTATGAATTGATGCAAATAATGCTTCTCCTGAAACCACATCTACATATATACCTGGCTCTTTGTGATCCCAATATTCATTATCGAAAGCAGGTTCTGTACCACAATCCTGGGTAACATAATACTGCATATCAGTTAACTTTGATTTATTCTCTTTCATTTGCTGTTCCGTTGTTTGAGCATAAACACTAACAGTTAGTGCTAATGTAAATATTATATTTTTAATTATTTTCATTGAGAATTAAGTTAATAATAGTAAAGATTTTTTGTTTGGTTTTTTTCATTTATAGTTATACCTTGAAAATAATTGATAAATCTGTGTCCATTGACACGGAGAAAACTAACTGATAATAATAAAAAAGAGGTATAAATAATGAAACTTAACAAAGCAAGTTTTCAATATATGTTTGCCTTACTTTTTTCTGTTGCAACGCTTTTTGCTCAGAACATTACAGGAACCGTTAGCGGTGACGATGGTAGTGCTCTTGCTGGAGCTAATGTAGCAGTAGAAGGTACTGATACTGGTGCTTCATCAAATCAAGATGGATCATTTAGTATTTCAGGCCTAAGCGATGGTACATACACTGTTACTGCATCATATATTGGATATGATGATGCAAGTGCTGTGGTTACTATTAGCGGTGGTCAGGCTAGCAGTGTAAATCTTACGCTTGATAAAGGTGATATAAGACTTAATCAGGTTGTAGTTTCTGCATCTTTGAAAAAAGAATTAGTTACTGAAGCACCTGCAAGTGTTA
>Ga0315315_10002333_pt1 | contig 17338 bp, 20 predicted proteins | sample M140m3416metaG_FD_203699 | JGI IMG/M metagenome (GOLD analysis project Ga0315315, IMG submission 203699) | Ammonia-oxidizing marine archaeal communities from Monterey Bay, California, United States - M1 40m 3416 | ecosystem: Environmental > Aquatic > Marine > Intertidal zone | place: USA... | reverse complement strand
ATAAAATTGACACTAAATTTCCTTGAGTTCCAGAAGAAACAAACACTGCGTCTTCTTTACCAAACATTTCAGCCGCTTTTTCTTCAAGAGCATTTACAGTTGGATCATCTCCATAAACATCATCTCCCACTTCTGCATTAGCCATCGCTTTTCTCATTTCAGGTGATGGCTTAGTTACCGTATCGGACCTCAAATCAATATGCAATTTATCCTCCAATAAATTTGTATAATAATATAATATGAAAAATTATAACTCAATAAAAGAAAAAATAATCAATTCTTGGCTACTTAAAGATAAACTATTTTGGAGTTTATTCCCGATAATTTTTATTTTTGACCAAATTACAAAATATTTAGTATACAAAAATTTAAGTTTAGGAGAATCTATCCCCGAAAATTTTATAATCAGAATAACTTATGCAAGAAATACAGGGACAGCATTTAGTTTATTTAGTTCTTACGGAGATTTGTTACTCTATATATCTATTTTTGTTGCTATATTTTTTACTGTGTATTTCATTTTGATTGAAAAACCTAAATTATCTATGAGAATTTTTATTTCTCTTGTTGTGGCAGGAGCACTTGGAAATATTGTTGATAGATTAAGATTTGGATATGTAAATGATTTTATAGATGTTGGGTTTTGGCCAATATTTAACATTGCCGATTCATCTATATCAATTGCTTTAACTATTTATTTTGTTGACCTTATCTTTTTTGATAGAAAAAAAAATGAAAATTAAAATTACAGTTAAGAATCAGGAAAGACTAGATAAAATAATATCTTCTGGAACAGATTTTTCTCGAAATAAAATATCTGAACTCATAGAGGAACAACATTGTTTAGTAAACGGAATAGTTGAAAATAAAAAATCAACTATTATAAAAAGTAATTCTTTAATAGAAATTTTAATTAAAGAGCAAAAAGAAAAAAAAGAATTCTTAAAAATCAACTATTTATTTATTGATCCAGACTTATTTGTTGTAGATAAACCTAAAAATCTAATAACTCATAAATCTGGAAAAACATCAAAACCAAGTCTTAGTGAAAATATTTTAAATGATTACCCTGAGATTAAAACTATTGGAGAAATTGATAGGCCTGGCATTGTACATAGACTAGACAAAGACACAACCGGATTAATGATAGTTGCAAGATCAAAAGAAGGATATAAAAGATTAAAAATAATGATTAAAAATCGAGAAGTTTCAAGGAACTATACTGCGTTGGTTTATGGGAACCCAACTTTGAAAGAAGCTATAATTGATGCTCCTATTTCAAGAGATCCTAAAAACCCTATAAAAAGAAAAGTTTTATTAGGAGGAAAGGAATCAAAAACTTCTTATAAAGTAATAAATTCATTTTCTGATTTTTCTCTTTTAGATGTAAAATTATATTCAGGAAGAACACATCAAATTAGAGTACACTTAGACCATATAGGACACTCAGTTGTCGGTGATGAATTATATGGGAATAAAAAGTCTAAACTAGATAGACCTTTTTTGCATAGTTCTAGACTTGATTTTGAACATCCTATAAATAGTAAAAATTTATCTTTTATTTCTGATTTGCCCAAAGATTTAAAAGAATTTCTGAGAGAAATATAATGGTAAAAGAAAATGTTAGAGTCAGATTTGCTCCTAGTCCTACTGGGAATTTACATATTGGAGGAGTAAGAACTGCAATTTTCAATTGGCTTTTCGCAAAAGCAAATAATGGAAAATTTATACTCAGAATTGAAGATACAGATCAAAATAGATACGATGAAAATTCTGAAGAATCAATTATTTCTAGTTTAAATTGGCTTAATTTAGATTGGGATGAAGGTCCAATTAGGCAATCAGAAAGAAAATTCATATATGGTGAAATAGCTAAAAAATTAGTAGATACTGGCTGGGCTTATTATGATGATACTTCATCAGAAGAATTGGAAGAACTAAGAAATCAACAAATCAGAGAAAAAAAACCTCCTAGGTATGACAATAGAGGTAGGTATAAAGAGATTTCTCATGAACATTACGAGGCAAACAAAGATAAAAAACCAATCGTAATAAGATTTAAGGTCCCTGATGGTGGGATCAAACCCTTTATTGATGAAGTTAGGGGAAAAGTAGAATTCGATCTAAAAGAAATCGATGATTTTGTAATTTTAAAATCAGATGGGATGCCTACATATCACTTAGCGCATGTCGTTGACGATCATGAAATGAAAATAACACATGTAATAAGAGGAGAAGAATGGATTTCTTCCACTCCAAGGCATGTTCTAATCCATGATGCATTAGAATGGGACTATCCAAAGTATGTTCATGTTTCTCTAATTCTTGGAAAAGACAAATCAAAATTATCAAAAAGGCATGGAGCAGAGTCTGCTTTAGATTATAAAGAGAAAGGTTATTTACCTGAAGCAATTTTAAACTTTTTAGCATTACTTGGATGGTCACCCGGAGATAATAGTGAAATCATGGATGTTAAAGAAATTATAAATAAATTTTCAATTGACAGAATTTTAGGACACCCTGCTGTGTTTGACCCTGAAAAATTAGAATGGATGAATGGATCATATATAAGAAATCTTGGAGACAAAGAGCTTAGTATAAAAATTCTTGAAGAAGTAAAAAAACCAAAATCAGATGGAGGGCTATTGAGCCATACTGTTACTAGTGAAATATTAGATAAAAAGATTTTAGAATTAACACCTCTTGTAAGGGAAAGACTAAAAAAAATATCCGATTCTTCTTTCTTATTAGATTATTTTTTTTATGATAATTTGAATATTGAAAAGGAATCTTTGATTCCTAAAAAGATGGAAGCAGAACAAATTATTAATGGATTAAAGAGTTCTATAGATTTATTAAATACTTTAGAAAAGTTTGACCCTGAATTTTTGGAGGAACAATTTAGGAACTTAGCTGAAAAATTAGAGCTAAAAGCAGGACAGTTATTCTTCCCTATAAGGATTTCACTAACAGGAAGAAAAGAATCTCCACCTCTTTTTGACACTATGTGTGCCATTGGCAAAGAAAATTCAATAAATAGGCTATATAGCGCTATAAGTATTCTAAAAACCTAGAACTTTTTTTCAAATTTCCTTTAGAATGAATAAATAAATAGTTCGAATTAAGGAAATATGGTAGAAGTTAGAATAAAAGATGAAGAAAGTTTTGAGGCTTTACTTAGAAGGTTTTCGAAAAAAGTACAGCAAGAATCAATAGTATCTGAAGCTAGAAGAAGACAAAATTTTGAATCACCTACATCTATTAGGAAAAAAAAGATTTCTAACAAAAAAAGAAAAAGTTACCGTACTACTTTAAAAAACCAGTAAAAAGCATAGAACTTATTTCGATTTTCATTATTATATAATTCATCACAACTTAAATTTAGAAGTAAAGATTTAATCAGTTGAAAATAGGAATTGTAGTTTTTCCAGGCACATGGAGTGAATCAGATACATATTATGCAACCAATGATATTTTAGGTTTTAATACCGAATATATATGGCATAAAGATCAAAAACTTAGTGATATAGACTTAATAATTTTGCCAGGTGGTTTTTCATATGGAGACTACCTAAGAACTGGTGCAATTGCAAGTTTCTCTCCTATTATGGAGCAGGTAATAAATTTTGCAAATGCTGGTGGTCCTGTTATAGGTATATGTAACGGATTCCAAATATTATGTGAATCAAATTTATTACCAGGAATACTTTTAAGAAATCAAAACCTTTCATTTATTTGTGAATGGTCTAACTTAAAAGTTAATAATGAATCTAAGTTTACAGATGAGTACAAAAGCAATCAAATCATTAGAATCCCAATTTCTCATGGTGAAGGAAATTATCAAGCTGATAAAAACACAATAGATCAGCTTGAGGATGAAAATAGAGTAATTTTCAGATATTGCTCGAAAGATGGAGAAGTTAATAAATCAAATAATCCTAATGGATCAGTAAATAATATAGCAGGTATAACAAATAAAAAAGGAAATGTTTTAGGAATGATGCCACACCCAGAAAAAGCCTCTGAAAAAATAATTGGAGGAGAAGATGGATTAGCTATCTTTAAATCAATAGTAAAAAAGGTATCTAATGGTTAATGACGAAATATTAAAAGAATTAGCTCTAACCTCTTCTGAGTATGAGTTAATTGTAGAAAGATTAGGAAGAGAACCCAACGAACTAGAATTGGGACTTTTTGGAGCATTGTGGAGCGAACATTGTGGTTACAAACATACAAAAAAATTACTAAGAACCATAAAGTCAAAATCTAAATATACTCTTACTGAAGCAGGCGAAGAAAATGCTGGTGCTATAAATATAGGGAATAACAAAGCAATAGTCATGAAAATTGAATCTCACAATCATCCTTCAGCTGTTGAACCATATGAAGGGGCTGCTACAGGAGTAGGAGGAATAGTAAGGGATATTTTTGCAATGGGAGCAAGGCCTATAGCATTATTGAACTCATTGAGGTTTAGTGATTTGAGCATTGATAGAAATATGCAAATAGCAAAAGGGGTTGTTCAAGGAATTTCAGGTTATGGTAATTGCCTTGGAATCCCTAATATAGGTGGAGAATGTTTTTTTGACGAATCCTATGAAAATAATCCGTTGGTAAATGCAATGTGTGTAGGACTAGTTGATGCTGATTCTATATTAAGTGCAAAAGCAGAGAAAGCAGGAGACTTACTAATAATCATTGGATCTGAAACAGGTAGAGATGGTATTCATGGCGCCTCGGGTTTAGCTTCTCAAAATTTTGAAGAAACAGTCGAACTAAGATCTGCTGTTCAGGTAGGAAATCCGTTTTTAGAGAAACTTTTGATTGAAGCTTGTTTAGAGATATCTCAGTTCGATGAATTAGTTGGAATGCAAGATTGTGGTGCAGCAGGAATAACGAGTGCAGCAATAGAAATGGCTGAAAGATCAAACTTAGGATTGAAAATAGATGTTAGCAAAGTTCCTGTTAGAGAAAAAGGAATGACTCCATACGAAATCATGTTGTCTGAATCACAAGAAAGAATGTTAATAGCTGTAAGAAAAAATGAGTATAAAAATATTTTTAATACACTTGATAAATGGGATCTAAGATGTGAAATAATTGGTGAATTTATTACTGGTAATGATGTAGTAATTTATAATAATGAGGATCTCATATCAAAAACTCCAATAACAACACTAACTAGCCCTCCTGAATATGATCTTTCGAAGATATCTAAAGGTTATAAACCAGTTGTTAAAGAAATAAAATTAGATAAGTCTTATGTTTCATTTAATGAAAAGTTGATAAAGAATTTTACAAAAAAAGTATTTGCATCAGATAATATAGTTTCAAAAAAAAGTATCTACAATAAATATGATCATCATGTTCAAACTAATACTGTTATAGAACCAGGATCAGATTCTTCAGTTATCAGAATCAAAGGAACAGACAAGATGCTCGCATTTAGTTGTGATGGAAATTCTAGATTGTGTGGAGTGAATCCAAAAGTTGGATCTGAAATAAATATTGCTGAAGCATGCCGGAACCTTTCAGTCATGGGAGCTAAACCAATTGCATTAACTGATGGTTTAAACTTTGGTGATCCGACTAAGCCAAAAGGAGCTCATGAATTAATTAAAACTTTTGAAGGATTTAATAATGCATGTGAAATTTTTGAAACTCCCATAATCAGTGGAAATGCAAGTCTATTTAACGAAGGACATACATCTTCAATAAACCCAACTCCAATAATAGGTGCAATGGGAATAATTAATAAGAACATAAAAATTCCAAACAAAGGCTTTAAAAAATCAGGGCATAAAATAGGAGTTTTAGGGAAGGATCTTTGGGGATCAGATATAGGGTTATCAGGAAGTGAATTTCAAAGAATATTTGATAAAGAATTATCAGGAGAAGTTTCTATAGATTTAAGATTTGAAAAATCTATTCAGGAAAATATTAGAAAATTAATTTCAGAGAACTTAGTACAATCTGCTCATGATATTTCATTAGGAGGATTTATGACGGCTTTAGTTTTATGTTGTGAACAAAATAATCTGGGAGCAAACATTGAAAAAACTATCCCTGAAAACTGGGCTGGTTCTTTGTTTGGAGAGGACCAATCAAGAATTATTTTTTCATATGATTTAGAGGATAAAAATAAAATTTCCAAAATACTAAACAAAAGTGAATGGATTGAAATAGGAACAGTATCAGACAAAAATATTAAATTTAAAAATATTTTTATAGAATCTGCTGACCTGTTTTTGAGTTATAATAAAGGTTTTAGTAGAGATATTTAAAGAATTATAATAATGCCTACATACGAATTTAAAAATAAAAAAACTGGAGATATAGAAGAGTATCTTCTTTCTTTTAGTGAAGTAGATAAATTCAAACAAGATAACCCTCATCTTGAAAGAATTTGGACTGACACTCCTAGTGTTATTTATAAAGGAAGTGGCTTTTACAGTACAGACTATAAATCAACACCTAAATCAAAAGCCTCAAAAAGTGATAAAAAAAGCACATCGGAAACAACTACAAAAAAGACATCAGAAAAAAACTCTAAAAAAGATAGCAAGTGAAAGCACTAATTCAAAGAGTATCATCTGGATCAGTAGAAGTTGACAAAAAAATTGTAGGATCTATAAATAATGGCTTAGTAATATTCATAGGCATTACACATAATGATTCTGAAAAAGAAGTGAATTATTTATCCAATAAAATTTTAAATCTAAGAATTTTTGGAGATCAAAATACTGATAATTTTGAAAGATCCGTTTTAGATATTCAAGGGGAGATTTTGATTATAAGTCAATTTACTCTTTATGGAGATACAAAAAAAGGTAGGAGACCCAGTTTTATAAATTCAGCTAAATCAGATTTTGCATATAAAATTTATAATAAACTTGTAGAAAAGCTAAAAGAAGAAGAAATAAAAATAGAGACTGGAATATTTGGTGCAAAAATGACAGTAAATATAGTAAATGAAGGTCCTGTCACACTGATACTTGACTCAAATTAAAAGTCCAAAGATATGTCTAAAGCTTTAGCAGAGTGAGTCAACTTCCCTATTGAGACAATGTCTATTCCAGATATATCATTTAATTTTTCTAGTCTCTTTTCATCTATATTGCCAGATACTTCAATTATTTTGCTTTTATCAATTTTTTTTATAGACTGAATAATTTGTTCATCGGACATGTTATCTAACATGATAATATCGACATCTGTTTTTAATACTTCCTCAAGCATATCAAAACTATCTATTTCAATTTCAACTTTTATAGTGTGAGGAGAATTTGTTTTTGCTCTAGAAATAATTTCATTTAAAGATATACCTTGACTAATGGCAGCAGAAATATGATTGTCTTTTATTAAGACACCATCACCTAGATTTCTTCTGTGATTATATCCTCCACCACACCTAACAGCATATTTATCAAGATTTCTCCAACCGGGAATTGTTTTTCTAGTATCTGTAATGGAAATGTTTTTTGCCTTGTCAACATATGATCTAGTTAGTGTCGCAACTCCAGACATCCTTTGTAAAAAATTTAATGCAATTCTTTCAGCAGATAAAATAGTATTTTCATCACCTTTAATTTTAGCGATTATTGAGTTTTTAGTTAATTTTTGACCATCAATTATAATCTCTTTATAATCAATTTTTTTATCAATTTTTTCAAACACTTTTTTTGCAACAATATTACCAGAAAGTACACCATCTGATTTAGAAATAATATTACAACTAATATCTTTAGAGTCTAATTGTAAGGATTGGGTAGTAATATCACCTAAAGATAAGTCTTCATCAATAGCAAGATCTATAATTTTATCTAAATCTGGTAAATTTATATTTATAATTTTGCCTTTTATTTTGGTAAGTCCAACATTCTTTGAAGACTAAGCTTAGAAAACTCTTGATCTTGATCATCTACAGTGATTTGATTGATCATAAAACCTGCTACAAGGCCTTCTAATACCCATAGAAGATAAGCAGGGTGAACTCTATACATAGTAGCGCAAGGGCAAACCATCTCATCGAGGCAAAATATATTTTTATCCGTATAAGTATGAGCTAAACGTTTAACTAAATTAATTTCAGTTCCGATAGCCCATGATGTACCAGGTTTAGCTTCATGAACAACATTCTTTATGTATTCTGTAGATCCTACATAATCTGCTTTGGATACAACTTCATTTGTACATTCAGGGTGTACCAATATATTTACATCTGGATTCTTTTCCTGTGCAGCTTCAATTTGCTGAACAGAAAATCTAGTGTGGACAGAGCAATGCCCTTTCCATAAAATAACTTTTGAATTAATAATCTCATCAACTTCTAAACCACCATTTTTTTTATAAGGATCCCATATAACCATTTCAGACTCATGGATTCCATAATCTTTTGCTGTATTTCTACCTAAATGTTGGTCAGGAATAAATAGAATACGTTCTCCTCTTTCATATGCCCAATCAAAAGCTTGTTTAGCATTCGAAGATGTGCATACAATACCATTATTTTGTCCACATAAAGATTTAATCGATGCAGTACTATTCATATAAGTAACAGGAATAACTGATTGTTTGCTATTTTGAGATTCAAAAATATTACTTAACTCTTTCCAGCATCTCTTAACTTCTTCTGTTGATGCCATATCAGCCATTGAGCAACCTGCGGCCATGTTCGGCAATATAACTTTTTGTTTATTGGATGATAAAATCTCAGCCGTCTCAGCCATAAAATGAACACCACAGAAAATTATAACTTCAGCCTCATTGGCTTCGGCTGCTAACTTTGATAGTAAAAAAGAATCTCCTTGTAGATCGGAAAACTCAATAACATCTTCTCTCTGATAATGATGACCCAAAATCATAACTTTATTACCTAATGATTTCTTTAATTTACTTATAGAAGATCTAATTTCATCAGGTTTTAATTTAAGATACCTAGTAGGAATTTTTTGCCATCTAACTCCAGCTTTAAACTCTTCTTCAAGAGTTTTAGTTCTAAAGTTAGATCCGTCCTGACAGAATGCAGACTGCTCTAATTCTGTTACAGGAATTTTTATTTTATTTTGATGTTTGATTACCATTTTTTATTTTTCTACTATATAAAAGAATAGAAGAAATTAATAAACTATTTTATAAATTTTTCACAAAAAATCAAAGGCATATCTTAATTTTATATAATTTTTTATTTTTTTTCTGCAACAAGTGAGTACGGTGAATAGTCAATAATTTTTGTTTTTATTATTTTTCCTAGAGAGCTTTGACTTAAATTTTCAACATAAACTAACTTGTCCCCTTCAGTTCTTCCATAATATTTATCTCTATTTTTACCTTCAATCAACACATCATAATAATTATGTAAATATTTAGAGTTAAGGTTACTTTGTATAGAATCTTGCAATTTATTTACTTCATTAAGTCTTTCTCGTTTAATATTTATTGGTATATCATCTTGGATTTGTCTGAATGCAAATGTTCCTTTTCTTTCAGAGTAAGCAGCTACATGAACTTTATCAAAATTTACTGTATTCAGTAAATCTATAGAATCATCAAAATCAGATTCAGTTTCACCAGGAAATCCTACTATAAGATCTGTAGTTAATGTAACATCTGGAATAATTTGTCTTATTTGATCAATTTTTTTTAGAAATTGATCTCTTGTATAACCTCTTCTCATATTTGCTAATATTCTATTTGATCCCGCTTGAAAAGGTAAATTTATACATTTACATACTTTTGGTAAGTCATTAATTGTCTTTATCAATTTAACTGACATGTCATTAGGATGAGATGTCAGAAATCTAATTCTCATAAGATTTGAAATATCATGTATTTTATACATTAAGTCGGATAAATCCATTTTAGGAGTTAAATCATGACCATATGAGTCCACATTTTGTCCTAGCAATGTCACTTCTTTAGCTCCATTATCAACTAGCTGTTCTATTTCTTGTGAAATCTGCTCCATAGGTTTACTAGTTTCTCGTCCTCTTCTATATGGGATAACACAAAATGTACAAAATTTATCACATCCTTGAACAATTGGGACAAATTCTGCATACTTAGATTTTTCAGGAATAAGGTTTTCTACACATCCATCAGATGACAAGTTTAAAAAGTCAGCAATATTTTCTATTATTTTTGGAGTGTCCTGTGGTTTAGCCCATAAATCTACTTGAGGAAATCTTTCAGCCAAAGTTTTAGTTGTAGACTCAACCATGCAACCTGTAACACATATAAATGTAGATTTTCTTTTTTTCTGTTTTGCTAGTCTTCCCAATAAGCCCGTAGCTGTATCTTCAGCAGATTGTCTTACTACACAAGTATTTACTACAACAATATCTGCTTCTTCAATATTCTTTTCTTCGTTTAATCCAAGTCGTTTTAGACCCACATCAACTCTTTGTGAGTCTGCAACATTCATTTGGCAACCTACAGTCCAAATATGAAATTTATCAGTTATTTTTGTTTTTGTTGTCATTTGTATATTTTATGGCGGGGAGAGCGGGATTCGAACCCGCGTGGGGTAAAACCCCTCCCACTTAGCAGGCGGGTGCACTAGGCCTCTATGCGATCTCCCCTTATAATTAATAAATAAAAAAAATTATACTAATTAGTGTATCAAAAATATAAGCTTTCAAAATGATAAAAATAACAATTAAATTCTTTGCTAAAATCAAGGAAGATATTGGACATAATAAAATTGAATTATTATTAGGATCTCCTACTAAAGTATCTGGAGTATTAGAAATTATTTCTAAAGATTTTGGAGTAGACCTAAATAGTAGAAAAAATTATTTGTATGCGAAAAATTTAGAGTATTGTAAAACATCAGAATTATTAGATGATAACGATGAATTAGCAATTATTCCTCCTGTAAGCGGAGGCTGTTATGAGTGAATCAAAAAATAAATATCAAATAAAACTTACAAACGAAAAACTTGAATTAAATAATTTTACAAATGAAGAATTTGGGACTTCTGATGGTTCTGAAGTTATATTTTTAGGAATAACTAGGGACAATAATTTTGATAGAAATGTTTCCAAATTATTTTACGAATCATATGAAGACATGGCAATTATTGAAATTGAAAAAATTATTAATAAGATTTTTAATAATTGGGAAATAAGTTTTATTAGAGTTATACACAGACTTGGCGAAGTGTTCCCATCTGAGCTTAGTATGATTCTAACTGTAAAATCTAGACATAGAAAAGAGTCATTTGAAGCATCACAATTTTTTGTTGATGAGCTAAAAAAAACAGTACCTATTTGGAAAAAGGAATTTTTTGAGGATGGAACTGTATGGATAAATGATAAAATAGTAGAGTAAAATTCAAATATCAATAAAAATCTCTTTTGAGAAAGCAAGGTAAAAAAATTAATGGTAAGAATAAGATTAAAAAGAATAGGTAGCAAGGGAAAGCCTTTTTATAGGATAGTTGTAGCTGATCAAAGAGCTCCTAGAAACGGGAAATATATCGATCTAATTGGAACGTATGATCCCCTTCAAGATCCTCCTGAAATAAGTATTGATGAGGAAAAGATTAATAAATGGATTTCAAATGGTGCACAACCTTCTGATTCTGTGAGTAGTCTTATGAAAACAAAAGGTATAGAAGTAAAATAAAAGGGAAATAAATGGCAGATAATCAAGAACCTCAATCTCCTGAGGAATTAGTAAAGTATATAGCAAGTAATCTCGTTGAAAATACTGATGAAATTAAAATAGAAACAGTGGAGGAAGAGAATAAAGTAATTCTGAAACTAACTGTTGATGAAAATGATAAAGGTAAAATCATAGGTAAAAATGGCAAAATTGCTAAATCTATAAGGAACGTTTTAAAACTAGCATCTACAAAAGATAATAGTAGATATATTTTAGAGATACTGTAAATGTCTGGGCATTCAAAATGGAGCACAATAAAGCATAAAAAAGGCATCCTCGATGCAAAAAAAGGTGTTTTATTCACTAAATTATCAAGAGAGATTACAGTTGCAGCTAAATCTGGAGATGCAGACCCCGAGTTGAATTTCAGATTAAGATTAGCGATTGACAATGCTAAATCTCAGAATATGCCTAAAGATAACATTGAAAGAGCTATAGCAAAAGGATCAGGCACTGGTGCTGCTGGTGATTCATTTGAAGAAATCACATATGAAGGTATAGGCCCCGGTGGAGTAGGAATTATAATTCAGACATTAACTGACAATAAAAATAGATCTGCAGCTACGGTTAGATCTACTATAACTAGAGCGGGAGGAACGTTTGCTTCTACAGGAGCAGTTTCTTGGAACTTTGAACAAAAAGGACAAATTGTTATAAATGTTACAGATGGAGATCCTGAGATGATTGCTTTAGAAAGTATAGATGATGGGGCTGAAGACTTTGATGTTTTTGATAATACTGTAGAAATCACATGTCAATATTCAGATCTTTCTTCTATCCAAAAAAAAATAGCTGACAAAGAATCTGTAACTCTTGAAAAAGCTGAAATTGCACTTGTCCCTAATTCAACAGTTGAATTGGATAAAGAACAAACTAGTAAAACATTAAGATTATTAGATGATCTAGAAGAACTAGACGATGTACAAAAGGTTTTTAGTAATGCTGATTTTAATGAAGAAGCACTAGGTTCATATGCTGAATAATCAATGATTAAAGTACAAAATCTAGAAAAAAAATACAAAGATTTTACTGCATTAAATAAAATTAGTTTTGAAGTTTCGGAAGGTACAATACATGGCCTTTTGGGAGAAAATGGAGCTGGTAAAACTACTACTATGAGATGTTTACTTAGCCTTACTTATCCAGATTCAGGGAATATGTGGATTGCAGAACAAAAAATATCTAAAAAAAACTTTAAAATCAGAAAAGACATTTCCTACCTAGCTGGCGATTTTAAACCTTATGAAAATTTTACTCCTTTACAGTATTTTCAGTACATATTAAGTATAGAAAATAATAATTCTAACTTATACGAAGACCTCTCTCAGAGGTTTAAATTAGAATTAAATAAAAAGATAAAAGATTTATCTAAAGGAAATAAGCAAAAAGTAGGTATTATTCAAGCATTTATGAAGGATCCTAAATTACTTATTTTAGATGAACCAACTAGCGGGCTAGACCCTAATTTTCAAAGAGTATTTAGAGATTTGATTGTTGAAGAAAAAGAAAAAGGTAAAACTATTTTATTATCATCACATGATCTACTAGAAATTTCAAACTGTTGTGATTTTGTAACAATTATGAAAGAAGGAAACGTAGTAGCTTCTCAAAGTAAAAATGAAATAGAAAAAAAATCTCTAAAATTAATAAAAGTTACATTTAATGATTTACCTAAAATATCAGAACTAGATAAGCTTAAATTTATTAAGAGTTTTTCAGTAAACAATAATCAGATTTCATTTATGATTTCTGGAGAAATGGATCATTTCATTAAATTTATTTCTAATTACAAAATTGTAGATATTGAAAGTGAGTCATCAAACTTGAGTGATACTTTAATGGAATATTTTTAGCATGTTTATATTACTTAATTCACTAATACAAAGTAGAAAAAAAATATTCACATTTAGTGCAGCTTCTATTTTTTATACACTTTTTCTATTATATGTATGGACTTTATTTTCTGAAACTTTTGGAGATATTTTAAATTTGTTCCCAAAGCAACTACAAATAATTGCTGGATTTGGAGATGACTTATCTACAGCAGGGTTTCTTAATGGAGAGTTTATGCACCTTATTGGTCCAATAATAGTAGGAGCATTTGGAATCACTTTAGGATCGTCATTAATAGCATCTGAAGAAGAAAATAAAACCATAGATCAATTTTTGACATTATCAATATCAAGAAATAGATATTTCATAGAAAAATTCTTTGGTTTTATTATCCTTATTTTTATCTTAAGCACTGTAATTGGACTAACTCTTCAATTAGGTGTAATTATTTATGATATAAATTTAGAACCTAAAAATATTCTATATGGCTCCCTAGGATTATTTATTTTTGGAATAACTTGTGGGTCCATATCTTTTTTATCTGGGGCTATTTTTGCAAAAAACTCCACAGCAGTAATCATTGGATCTGGAGTAGCTATCTTAGGATATGTACTTGATTCAGTGTATAAAACAGTAAACTCTCTGAGCTTTGTAAAATATATTTCTTTGCACTATTACTATAATAATAATGGAGTAATAATTAATGGATTTGATTTAAAGCATTTTTTAGTTTTACTAATAATTATTATTCTTTCCTTTTTTATTGGATTATTTATTTTCAACAAAAGAGACATTAAGTCATAATGGGAACTATTTAAAAAAATTCAATAGAATAAGAAATATATTTTATTATGAATCTAGAAATTTTAATTTTAATAGTTTGCTTAGGAGCTTCAACTCTACTTCTGTTGATTGCCCTATTTTTAACCATTAAAAAAAATAAACAAGTAATTATAGAAAAAGTAATCTTAGAAGATAAGATTCTAAAATATTCAGCTTCAGATAGAGTTATTGATTCGATAGAAATATTTTTATCCAAAAATGAAAATACAAATATTAAGTTATGTGAATCAATAAGGTTAATTACTAATGCAAAAAGTGTCATTTATTCTGAAATGAATAAATCTGACGGATCATTTAAGCCTGTTGCAAAGTCATCATCGAATGACATAGAACTAGATACTTTAGAAGCCGAGTATGTCGACGACAGATCACTAGCAGTAATAACAGGAATTGAGGGTACTTCAAAAATCATGCTTAACGAAGAAAATGATATATTCCCAAAATGGTTTAAAGATATTGACTTTGAAAGTATAATCTCAGTTCCAATTATTGAAGGGTTTGAAACTATTGGATGTATATATATTTTTCTAGAAAATAAAATGGAAAGAAACATTGATGAATTCTTAAAAAATATATGGATTATCACAAACTTGTTTATTAAGACTAAGAGAAGAATTCCCGTAAGTAATTTTGAAAGCAAAGAATTTGTAAAAAATATAGACATTGAACAAACAGATAAAAATATCAAAGGGCTCTCATTAGATGAAAATCTAGAATTATTAAAATTCAATAATAAAGAAATTTCTCTATCTAATTCAGAATATTTAATAATGAAAAAATTGGTAGATAAAAATGGTGAAGTTCTTCCTTATGAGGAAATTGAAAACGTATTATGGCCTAACAAAATAGGAATAAATAAATCTGCAATGAGATTGCATATACATAGATTACGAGACAAATCAAACAATGTGTCTGAAAATCAAAACCTGATTAAGACAGTTCGTGGAAAGGGTATTTTTTTAGAAATCATTTCAGCTTAAGTCTCTAATCATATTTGATAATCTATCTATAGCAATTGAAAGATTATCTTCCGAGTTGGCAAATGAGATCCTTATATAATTATCTCCAAATTCTCCAAATGCAGTACCTGACAATAAAGCCACTCCGTAGTCATTAAGTGCTTTATCTGCAAATTCTGAGCTAGAAAGACCTGTCCCTGAAATATTTGGGAAGGCATAAAATGCACCTAGTGGCATTCTACAATTAATGCCATCAATAGAATTTAATCCATCATGAACAATTTGTCTTCTGATTCTAAATTTATCCATCATATTTCTAGTAAAATCTTTAGGGCCTTCCAATGCTGCAATCGCAGCCATTTGACTGAAAACAGATGTACAAGAAACAGAATTTGTCATCAACTTTGTAACATCGTCTACCATAAAGTCAGGAAAAATACCGTATCCTAATCTCCAGCCTGTCATTGCATAACTTTTAGAGAAACCATCTAAAATAATAGTTCTTTCTTTCATTCCTTCAAAATTTGAAATGGAGTAATGTTCACCTTCATAATACATATCTTTATATATTTCATCAGAAAGGACAACTATATCGTTTTTTATTGCAAGCTCAGAAATTCTTTGTAAATCATCTTTCTGCATAACAGATCCACATGGATTATTTGGATAATTGAGGATCATCAATTTTGTTTTACTGGTAATTAATTTTTCAAGATCATCAATTATTGCATTAAAATCTTTGGACTCTTCTAGTTTCATTGGAACAGCTTTGGCTCCTGAATAATTTATCATAGATTCATAAATTGGAAAACCAGGATTAGGATAAATAACTTCATCTCCTTCTTCAACTAAAGCAAGAATAGAGAAAAACATAACAGGTTTTCCTCCTGGAGTAACAATTACATTATCAGAAGATATTGAATATCCATTAAATTCACCTTGATGAATAGCAATAGATTCTCTAAGTTCAGGCTGTCCAGCTGAAGGACCATAGTGGGTGAATCCATCATCTAGAGCTTTTTTTGCAGCATTTACAACATGCTCTGGACTATCAAAATCAGGCTCTCCTATTTCTAAGTGAACAATATTTTTACCCATCGATTCAAGCTTTTTAGCTTTAGCAAGTGTTTCAAATGCAGTTTCAGTTCCTAATCTTTTTTGTCTATCGGCTAATTTCATAAAATAAAAATTTCCTAGTATTTATATAATATGTAACTATATTTAAAATTTAATGAAAGTAAATATTAAATTATCAAAAAATGATTCAATACAAAACAAATTACGACAAATGGGCAGAATATTACGATCTAATATACCAAATCACGCCTCCTTATGATTCAAAACTATATGAAAAATTTATTCAAGAATCAACTAAAGTTTTAGAGATGGGGATTGGGACAGGAAGAATATTATTAGAATTCATTGATAGGCAAGTACATTGGACAGGGATAGATAAATTTGAATCAATGATTGAAAAATGTAAAGAAAAGATAGAACCATTACAACCTCTTAAAGAGAATGTGTTTTTAATAAAGGAAGATATGACTAGATTAGATATCAAAGAGAATGACTTAATTTCAAATAAAAAATATGATCTAGTAATTTATCCTTCTCATTCATTGATGAGCGTAGGAGATGAAAAAATGCAAATAAAGGCACTATGTTCTGGATTAAAACACTTAGATAAAGAAGGGATATTGATTTTTGATTTACATAATCCAAATAACTATTTAACAAATGATAATTATGATCTATTAGGGACAAAAAAAATAAAAAATGACAATTACAATTTATATAGTAAAAGCAAAATAGATTTAGAAAATAAATTACACAGTAATTACCAAATTTTAGAAAAAAACAATAATAAGATAGAACTTAAATCTCACGAGTATTTTTTATATTTAGAAGATGTCATAAGACTTAGCGATGAATTAAATTTTGAAATTATAAATTTATATGGAAATTACAATTTAGATTCATTTAATGAATTTTCTGATGAGATGATTTTCATATGCAAAAAAAAATATGGACAATA
>Ga0315315_10002332_pt1 | contig 17340 bp, 11 predicted proteins | sample M140m3416metaG_FD_203699 | JGI IMG/M metagenome (GOLD analysis project Ga0315315, IMG submission 203699) | Ammonia-oxidizing marine archaeal communities from Monterey Bay, California, United States - M1 40m 3416 | ecosystem: Environmental > Aquatic > Marine > Intertidal zone | place: USA... | reverse complement strand
ACCAGGATTTTCAGCTACATATGACTGGGGTGGCGGAATTACAACTGACAGTATACCAAATCTTGGACCAGGTACATATTATGTTATTATTACTGATACCGAAACAGGTTGTCCTATACAGGATTCTGCAGTGATTACCGAACCTGAACAAATTACATTTAACCCATCAATAACAGACATTAGTTGTAATTCTTTTAATGATGGTTCCGTTACTTTAAACCCTTCTGGAGGAAATGGAGGGGCCTATAATATAAATTGGGGAGGAGTAGACAGCTCTGCTCTAGGAAATGGCAGTTATATAGTAACTGTTACTGATCCATCTACTATTACAGCCGAAAATATTATTGCTTGTTTTAATGACACTTTAATCACAATTGTTGAACCTGGATATTTTAGTGTTGACTTTGCGGTTTCTGACCATTCAATTTGCGCTGGAGATCCAATAGACCTTGAATTTGATTTCAATTCTAATGGAGTTGCTCCATTTACAATTAATTATAATGCAAATGGACCTGAAACTGAAGGACCTGTAAATAATAGCGGACAATATAGCTTCTCTGTTTCGCCAAATATTACAACAACTTATTCAATAAATTCAATAGTTGATGCAGATGGTTGTATCAATCAAAATACTATTAATAACGAAATTGTGAATGTAAACCCATTACCTAACATGAATATTACAGTTAACCCTAACCCTATCTGTGTAGGGGATAACTCTACATTAATTATGAACAATAATATAGGAGCGCCACCATTTAGTGTGGATTATTCTATTACAGATGTAAACGGAACAACTACTGCAAATGAGGTATTTGGATCTGGTGGATTTAACACTTTAATAAATCCAATAATAACAACAGACTATACATTAACTTCTATTACTGATGACAGCTCATGCACAAGTTCATCATCGGCAGTTACAACTTTAGTGGTAAATGAGATACCTCAATTAGTTACATCTTATTCTAATCAGTTATGTGATGGTGATTTAGTAGAAATTGGTTTAGATTTTACTGCAGGGACTCCACCATTTAATGTTGACTATACTTTTAATGGTGCTAACACTAACACTGTTATTAACTTCCAAACAGGGGATTTAACTTTAATTGCTACAGATCCATCTAACATTACAATTAACTCAATTACTGGCGCAAACTGCTTTAAACAAATTGATGAAGATATTGTGATCACAATTAATTCACTTCCTATTGCTACACTAAGTGGAGATGGTTCGATTTGTGAAGGAGGAACAACCGACTTATCTATAGTCACTACAAATGGTGCTCCTTTATATGATATTGAATACACAAATGGAACTGAGAATTTTACTTTAACTGATGTTGGGGATTCAACAGGAATTTCTACTGCTACAATGGGACTTTATAGCCTACTAAGCGTAATTGATCAAAATAATTGTGAAGCAACAACACTAAATGGGCAAGCAAATGTAAACATCAACCCATTACCAGATGTTGCGCTAGTTGCATACCCATTACAAACTGAAATCACTGATCCGCTTATTAATTTTATTGATAAATCAACTTATTTATCTTTAAATCCAGGAAACTGGGACTTTGGTGATGGTAGTCAGCAAGTTTCTAACTTAGGACATATTGACCATATGTATGCAGATACTGGAGTCTATATTGTTTCTTTAGAAACTATATCAGATAGTGGGTGTACTAATATCGCATACCAAACAATTATTATTTCGCCAACATTTACCATGTATGTGCCAAATGCATTTACACCAAATAATGATTTAGATAATGATTACTTTTTACCAATTGTTGATGGCGTACAAGAATATGAATTAAGTATTTATGACAGACTAGGGAAAAGGGTATTTAGAACTGAAAAATACACTAATGAATATTGCGCAGCAGGTTGTGAAGAAGCATGGGATGGAAAAATTAACGGAAGTAGTGATTACTGTACAATTGGTGTATATGTTTACCATATAATTGTTACGGATTTAAATGGTAAACTTAGAAATTATGAAGGCACAGTAACCTTAGTAAGGTAGAATGAAAAAAATAAGTCACATAATATTAGCAATATTATTTAGTAATATTTTGAATGGACAATGTCTAGGCTCTCAATCTTACACTCTTTCTCCAGCAGGGCCTTATACAGCTGGACAAAATGTTACCGTTACGTATACCTTAAGTAGTTTTACTCAAGTGAATATTAACTGGATTATTGCTTTTGATATTGATTATGGAAATGGTTGGTCTAATATTAACCCAGTTTCAGCACCTGGAAATCCAGGAGGATCTTCAGGAACATGGATTTGGGATACGCAAAATACATACCCCAGTGGTTTAAATTTTGGTCCTGGATATAGATTTCAAAATAATGGGAATGCTAATTGGGGAACATCTTCAACAGGTCCATTTACTTTTTCATTTAATTTACAAGTTGGGAATTCGTGTTTAAATAATGATTTGTCAATTGACATTAGTGTTATTGGCGATTGTCAAACTGGAGGATGGAATAATGGAGCTTGCTGCCCTATAAATCCTTTTTCTATTTATTCTGGAACATCATCTGGAGGAGCTAGTAATATGAGTATAGTGGATAACATAACAAATATAAGTTGCAATGGACTATCAGATGGAGCAATAGATTTAAATGTCACTGGAGGCACACCTCCATTCTCATTCTTATGGTCTAACAATAATGTGTCTCAAAATATTTCAAATTTATCAGCTGGAACATATACTGCTACAATTACTGATAATCAAGGATGTATAAGCAGTGAATCATACACTCTAATTGATCCTTCAGTTTTTAACCCATCAATTAACACTTCTAATGTAAGTTGTTTTGGATATAATGATGGTTTAATTGAAGTAGTAAACGAACCTGCATCAACAACATATCAGTGGTCAAATGCTACTTCTTCAAGTAGCATAAACAACCTTGGGCCTGGCAATTATTCTGTAGATGTATTTAATATGAATGGATGTCAATACACAGAAAATTTTACAATAACTGAACCTACAGAAATAATAGTTACTTCATCATCAAATGATGTAAGTTGTTTTGGCTTAAATGATGGAAATATTGATTTATTGATAACAGGTGGCGTACAAAATTACACTGTAGATGTGCCTCCTTACTCTCAAATTCTCTCAGCTGGAGTAACAAATTATTACAGCCAATCAGTTTTATCCCCTGGAACTTATAATTACATAGTAACTGATAATAATGGGTGTGTAATTACTGATATGATTACAATAAATGAACCCTCATTACTATCAGTAAACCCTGTTATAACAAATGTAAGTTGTAATGGAGAATCATCAGGTGTAATTATTTTAAATACTACAGGAGGAACATCTCCTTACATTGAATATTTTGGAGGAAATAACCCTCTTCAACTTGCAAATGGGAATTATAGCTATACTGTTACTGATGAAAATGGATGCACAGTAACTGATACTTTTACAATAACCGAACCAGATTCTTTGTTGTTTACGATTAATACAACAGATGTAACTTGTGCTGGTTATAATGATGGGACTTCAACTTTAAGTATTACTGGAGGAACATTAGCATATAATACAAATTGGAATGGTAGTAATCCTAATGGGCTTACTGCAGGACAACATAATTTCACAATTACTGATGGAAATGGTTGTGTTTCTTCAGGTAGTGTAATAATTAACGAACCACCGGGAATGGTTTTAGTAATTGATGAAATTGATGTTAGTTGCTATGGAGGAAATGATGGTTCAGCATCTCTTACAATTACAGGGGGAGCTGGAGCGCCTTACAATACTGATTGGGGGGGGGTAGATGAGAATAATCTTAGTTCGGGAAATTTTCTAGTTACTGTATCAGATATAAATAATTGTTCAACTACAGGAACGGCAACAATAAATGAACCTTCTGAGATTCAAGTCACTGAAATAATAAACAATGTGAGCTGTTTTGGATTTACTGATGGTAATACCACATTACAAATTAGTGGAGGTATTGCTCCATATAATGAAGATTGGTTTGGAATAAATACAAATCTATTAGCTCCAGGGAATTACCCATATCAAGTAAGTGATGGAAATAATTGTATTAAAAATGGAAATATTAATATTACAGAACCTGAATTGCTAGAAATCATATCAATTGATGTTGTTAATGTTGATTGTTATGGAGAAAATACTGGCTCAATAAGCCCAAATATAATTGGTGGAACTATCCCATATTCTCAAGATTTTGGCATGTTTAACCCTTACTATTTAAATGCTGGAGATTATCCTTTTACTGTTACTGATGCTAATGGTTGTTCAACAAACAGTACAGCTACAATTACACAATCAGAAGAAATTTTATTAGATTTTATTGCAACAAGCCCTATTTGTAGATATGATGAATCTACTTTATCAATACATATCTCAAATTCAAATTTCAATAGCTATACAGTCTCTTTACAAGATTCAATTCTAAAATCATATACTATTGATACTAATGGATTATTAATTGCTACTGGACTGCCAATAATCTTAACTCCAAACTATAGTTGTAATCCTGTAATTGTTTCATTAACTGATGAATATGGCTGTACAGCAGTAGTTAATGACAACGTGCATATTGAAGTAAAGCAACTTCCTGTTCTTGCTATAAACGAACCTGATATTTGTATTGGAACTCCTTCATTTAATTTAGTTAATGCAACTCCAACTGGAGGATCCTATAAAATTGAAGGTGTATCAACAGATTTCTTTGACGCTTCCAATCTAAATCCAGGCAATTACAATATCAGCTACTCTTATACTGATCCAATTTCTTCATGCTCGAATCAAACAACTGAAATCCTAACGATAAGCGAATCACCTAGGGCAGAAATGATATTTAGTCCACAACCAGCTAATATTTCAGACCCAAATATATTCTTTAGAGATAACAGTAATGAAGACGTTTTATTATCTGAATGGGATTTGGGAGATGGCACAATAATATATGATGATTTAAGTTTTTGGCATACTTATAATGATATTGGAAGCTATACTATAAAATATTACATAACAAATCTTTATGGTTGTACTGACTCTGTAGTTAAACAACTAAACATAAATCCGAATTATTCAACTTTCATACCAAATTCTTTCACACCAAATAATGATGGTTATAATGATTTCTTTTACCCTATAAGTACAGGTTTTAATTCTTATAATATAAAAATATTTGACAGGTGGGGAGGAATTATTTTTGATGAGGATAACTTAGCGTGGGATGGAAATACTAATGGAAAAATTATTGGAGGACTATACTCCTACTCTATTAAAATCCTAGACTTTAAAGATAAGCCATTTATCTATACAGGACTTGTTAATCTTATCAGATAGATGAAGCAAATAATATTGCTTTCTGATACTCATAATACTTTAGATGAAAGATTTTTCCCTCACTTTAAAAAAGCTGATGAAATTTGGCATGCGGGAGATATTGGAGGGCTTGAGGTAACTGATAAACTTAAAGAATTTGCTCCCATAAGAGCAGTATGGGGAAATATTGATAACAGTACTACTCGCACAGAATACAAGAAATATATATATTTTAAATGTGAAAAATTAAATGTTATGATGACTCATATTGGAGGGTATCCAGGTAGATATAACAAGAAAGCTCTACCAATAATTGAACAAGCCAACCCTGATTTATTTATATGTGGTCATTCACATATATTAAAAGTGATGTATGATAAAAAGAATAAATTACTTCATATGAATCCTGGTGCAATTGGTGATTATGGTATACACAAAGTAAAAACGATACTTAGCTTTAATATTGAAGGAAAAGAAATTAAAGACTTAAAAGTAATTGAATTTGCTAGAAATAAATCCTAACGTATTCTATCAGCAGACTTTACTAATTTTTCATCTTTTTTGATAAAAAAGTTGGCAGCATAAAGGGTAATAAAAGGGATAAACATCAAGATCATTCCTAAGCCAAATTGTTCTTCTTCTCTATAGAAAAATACTAAAGTGAAAAATGCTATTGTAATCATAAAACGAGAAATTGCAGCAATTAACATTTGTCTTTTTCTATTTTTAAACTGAAAAATAGCAAACAATGATAAGGCAGCTGACAACAAAACAGCTAGACGGACAAAAGGAAAATATTCACTTAACAGAAAATATTCTTCAGTATTTTGTAATACAGGAAATGTATAAACAATAGTAATTGAACAAATTGCAGAAAAAAAGAAAAATAAGGATTGTACTCTTTGTATCATAATAATAATATTTACTGCAAAAATAATTAAAAATGTAGGATTTGCCTATCTATTAAAAAAATTGTATCATTGCAGAACTTATCTAAAGACACCCCCTAAAAACATCTTAAAAACTCACAAAGACACAACCGAATTAAGATTATTTAACATAAAAAATACATGTACAAATTAGACGAATTAAACGCAAAGAAAGTTGCTGACTTAAAAGCAATTGCGGAAGAGTTAAACATAAAAAAGTTTGACAAATTAAAAAAACAAGATTTAGCTTATGCTATCTTGGATTATCAAGCAGAAAACGCTAAACCTCATTCAATAGTTGAGAAAAAACAAAGGCCAAGAACTAAGCCAATTCAAAATAAAGTTGAAAAAGTAGAACAAAACAAGTCTCCACAAAATAAAGAAGGAGAAAAGACTGATAAAAAACCAGTTCATAATCACCATAAAAAAAATATAGAACAAAAGAAAGAACACAAAAAACCAGTTCACAATCATATTAAAAAAGATGGTGAGGAGACAAAAAAACAAAAAAAGCCTGTTCACAACCATCCTAAAAAAGAGGGAAATACTCACCCAAAACCTAAGCACAACAATAAAAACCAAAATCCTCATCAGCAAACATCAAAATATGACTATGATTTTGATGGGATAATTAATACTGAAGGAGTAATTGAGATTATGTCTGATGGATATGGTTTTATGAGGTCAAGTGATTATCACTATTTATCATCCCCTGATGATGTATATGTTTCTCATTCTCAAATTAAATTATTTGGATTAAAAACGGGAGACACTATTAAAGGTACTGTACGACCCCCAAAAACTGGTGAAAAATATTTTCCTTTAATACAAGTTGAAAGTATTAATGGGCGTGATCCTGGAATAGTTAGAGATAGAATCCCCTTCCATCATTTAACACCTCTATTCCCTTATGAGAAGTTTAATCTTTTAGGAAATGGACACAATAATGTTTCAACTAGAATGTTGGATATTTTCACTCCACTTGGTAAAGGACAAAGAGGATTAATTGTAGCTCAACCTAAAACTGGTAAAACAGTACTTTTAAAAGATATAGCTAATGCAATTGCTGACAATCATCCGGAAGTTTATATGATTATTCTTTTAATTGACGAAAGGCCTGAAGAGGTTACGGATATGGAAAGAAGTGTAAATGCAGAAGTTATTGCTTCTACTTTTGATGAACCAGCAAGCAGACATGTAAAAGTAGCAGATATTGTATTAGAGAAAGCAAAAAGAATGGTAGAATGCGGACATGATGTTGTAATCTTATTGGATTCAATTACTCGTTTGGCAAGAGCTTACAACACTGTCCAGCCTGGTTCTGGAAAAGTATTGAGTGGTGGTGTGGATGCAAATGCACTACACAAACCAAAGCGTTTCTTTGGTGCGGCTCGTAAAATTGAGAAAGGTGGCTCATTAACTATTTTAGCAACTGCCCTTACGGAAACAGGAAGTAAAATGGATGAGGTAATATTTGAAGAATTTAAAGGCACTGGTAATATGGAGCTACAATTAGACAGAAAAATTGCAAACAGAAGAATTTACCCTGCTGTTGACTTAGTTGCTTCTTCTACTAGACGTGAGGATTTATTACTAGATAAAGAACACATTCAAAGAATTTGGGTGCTAAGAAATTATTTAGCAGACATGAACCCTATTGAAGCAATTGAATTTATGAAAGATAGATTGCAAAAATCAAAAGATAATACTGAGTTTTTAGTAACTATGAATGGATAGTTACTAATGTAACAATTATATATATAAAGTCACAATAAATCCCCACCAAACTGATGGAGATTTTATTTTCTATACAGTGCATAAATCACACTCCCACTTCCAGTCATACTTGAATAAATAGCACCATCAGTATAAAAACCTGCTTTCATTTTTGCTAATTTTGGGTGCTTTGCAAAAGCAGAAACTTCAAAATCATTTCTCACTACTTCTTTCCATTTCTCTATCGGTTGACTTATCAAATTCAACAAATTAGCTTCACTCTTTTTTGGCATTACAATTTCATAAGCCTCAGCAGTAGAAATATAAAAGTCAGGAAAAATAAACTTGATATCATAATCTGATAAATCCAAATCAATGGCATTCATTTTCTCGCCTATGCCAGTTACATATTTTGGTATATTGTCAATAAAAAATGGACAATCAGCACCCAACTTTAAAGCATATTTTTCTAACCTATTTTTTGTAATATTTAACTCAAACAACTCATTCAATGCTTTTAATACAAAAGCGCCATCTGCAGAACCACCGCCCAGTCCAGCTCCAATAGGAATTAACTTATGTAAATGAATTTTCACATTGCCAATTTTAAAATCAGCTTGCAACAAATCAAATGCTTTTATACAAATATTACTATTGCCAGGAATGACAATTCCAGAACTACTAAAAGAAAATTCATCAGAAATAATGATTTCTAAAATATCATACAACTCACTAACAGGATAAAAAACAGAGGATAATTCATGGTAGCCATCTTCTCTTTTATTCAGCACATTTAAACCAATATTTATTTTCGCATTAGGATATACAATCATACTATATTTGAGTTTTCAACAACAAAAGTAATCAACTGATAATTTATAGGGCTTCACAAATCATTTTATTTAACTTTGTTTTCTTTAAAAATAAAATTAAATGGATTATTTAGCATTTGAAAAACCAATTGAAGAATTAGTTATTAAACTTGAAAAGGCTAAAGAACTAGGAAAAGATGGATCAGTAGACGTTAGTAAGACAGTTGCTGATATTGAGAAAAATATTAAAGAAACGAGAACTGAAATTTACAATAATTTAAGCTCTTGGGAGAAAGTACAACTTTCTCGTCATCCTCAAAGACCTTATTCTTTAGATTATATTGAGGCATTATCAGATGGTGATTTTTTAGAATTACATGGAGATAGAGGTGTAAAAGATGATAAGGCAATGATTGGAGGTTGGGGAACTATTGGTAAGCAATCTGTAATGTTTATTGGGCAACAAAAAGGAAGAAATACAAAAGAAAGGCAATACAGAAACTTTGGAATGGCTAACCCTGAAGGATATAGAAAAGCTTTACGCCTTATGAAAATGGCCGAAAAATTTGGCAAGCCAGTTGTTTGCTTAATTGATACTCCGGGCGCATTCCCAGGATTGGAAGCTGAAGAAAGAGGACAAGGAGAAGCGATTGCACGTAATATCCTTGAAATGACGAAACTTGAGGTGCCTATTATCGTAGTTATTATCGGTGAAGGAGCATCAGGAGGGGCTTTAGGAATAGGTGTTGGAGATAAAATTTTGATGCTAAATAACGCATGGTATTCTGTAATATCCCCGGAAAACTGCTCTACAATATTATGGGGAAGTTGGGAGCACAAAGAAACTGCAGCTGATGCTTTAAAACTCACAGCTAAGGACATGAAAAAAATAGGTTTAGTTGATGAAATCATTAAAGAACCTCTTGGAGGTGCGCATACTTTTCCTGAAAAAACTTTTAAAATAGTTAAGAAATCAATCAGTAAAGCAATAAAGGAATTTATTGACACTGAAAAAGACACTTTAGTTCATAATAGAATGGAAAAATTCTCAAATATGGGAGTTGTAAACGAATAATAAAATGGCAAAAAATGTAGTAAAAAGAACATTAAAAGCAACACCAACGAGTCAGATTGATGGAAAATTGCAACCACAAGCACTTGATCTTGAAAAAGCTGTACTTGGTGCTTTAATGATTGATAGCGAATCATTATCTGACGCTATTGATTCCCTACAAGCCGAATATTTTTACGCTCCAAAACATCAGAAAATTTTTGAAGCAATTGTTAATTTATTTAACAACACTCTGCCAGTTGATATACTAACAGTTTCAGAGGAGTTAAAAAGAATGGACATGTTTAAAGAAATTGGTGGATTAGCTTACATTTCTGAACTAACAAACAATGTTTCTTCTTCTTCTAACACAGAATTTCACGCTAGAATTATTGCTGAAAAATTTATTAAAAGATCTCTTATTAATATCTCAAGAAAAATCAGCAATGATGCTTTTGATGATTCAGTAGATATTTTTGATTTACTAAATGATGCAGAGGCAAATCTTTTTACTGTAACAGAAGGAACACTTAGAAAGAGTTATGATAAAATGAGTTCTTTAATTAAAGGAGCACTTGAAAATATTGAAACCCTTAGGAATAAAGAAGATGGATTAAGTGGTGTTCCATCAGGATTTACTAATGTAGATAGAGTAACTTCTGGTTGGCAAAAATCTGACTTAGTAATTGTTGCAGCAAGACCAGGAATGGGTAAAACTGCATTTGCCTTAACAATGGCAAGAAATGTTGCTGTTGACCATAATACTCCTATAGGTTTTTTCTCATTAGAGATGTCATCTGAGCAACTGGTAAACAGACTTATTGCATCAGAAGCTGAGCTTGGTGCATCAAAATTAAGAAAAGGAGATTTAGCTGATCATGAGATGGTGCAACTTCATGAAAAAATTAAACACCTTACAGAAGCACCTATCTTTATTGATGATACGCCTGGCTTATCCATTTTTGAACTAAGAGCAAAAGCAAGAAGACTTGTTAAAAACCATGCTGTAGGAATTATCATGATTGATTACTTACAACTAATGACTGCAGGAGGAAAAGGAGGGAATAGAGAACAAGAAATCTCTACTATTTCAAGATCCTTAAAAGGAATTGCAAAAGAATTAAAAATACCAGTAATTGCACTTTCGCAAGTAAATAGAGGAGTAGAAAGTAGAACTGGAGTTGGAAGTAAAAGACCAATGCTTTCTGATCTTAGAGAATCTGGTGCAATTGAGCAAGATGCAGATATTGTAACATTTATTTATCGCCCTGAATACTACAAAATTTATGAATGGGATAATGGAGATGATTCTAGGGGACAAGGTGAATTAATTATCGCAAAACACAGAAATGGTTCTCTTGATAATGTAAGACTTAAATTTACTGGAGAGTTTGCAAAATTCTCTGATTTGGACTACTTTGATATTGGAGATTATGAAAATGAAGATGATAATAATGCTTCTATGATTTCAATGTCATCAAGTATGAATGAAGATAAAGATGGAGATGCTCCATTCTAGTCCATTAAAGAAAATTAATCTCTTTTTCCTGATTTGTTGTTTTGCAATTAATGCAAACGCATCCTACATTTTTATTCCTATGGATGAAAGCCAAGGAAATCATTTAAAGGCTTACGGAATTGCATATTACGCAATTGAAAGAGATGTAAAAGTTGATTGGCTACTAAATTATGTAGGTGGAAGTTTCATGATAAAACACCATACTCAAATTGAAAATGAATGCAATATTAGAGGAGTTTCATATAATATTATTGCTGATGCACAATCCACTCAAATTCTACAATCTATAGCTAGTCCAGAGGTAAATCAAGATGTAGTCCGATTAGAAAAAGCACCCAAAATTGCTATCTATTCTCCTAAGAATAAGCAGCCTTGGGATGATGCTGTTACCATGGCGCTTACTTATGCTGAAATTCCTTATGAGATAGTTTATGATGAGGAAGTGCTTACAAATCTACTCCCAATGTATGATTGGCTCCACCTCCACCATGAAGATTTTACTGGACAGTACGGAAAATTTTATGCTAGTTTTAAAAATGCATCTTGGTATAAGGAACAAAAGCAAGAATATGAAAAATTGGCTCGCAAGTTAGGTTTTGAAAAAGTATCACAAGCGAAATTAGCAGTTGCTAAAAAAATAAAATCTTTTGTTGCTGGTGGAGGATTCTTATTTGCCATGTGCTCAGCAACTGATAGTTATGATATCGCACTTGCTGCTGAAGGAATTGATATTTGCGGAGCAATGTTTGATGGGGATGGAATGGACTCAGATATTGACAGTAAATTAGATTACAGTAAAACCTTAGCTTTTAAAGATTTTACTCTTGTTAAAAACCCAAATCAATATGAATTTTCAACTATTGATGCTACACAAACAAGAAGAATAAATCATAAAATTGATTTCTTTACTCTCTTTGATTTTTCTGCAAAATGGGATCCAGTTCCAACTATGCTTTGTCAAAATCATATGCAAATAATTGGAGGTTTTATGGGACAAACAACTGCTTTTAAGAATGAATATATAAAATCAGATGTCCTTATAATGGGAGAAACAAAAGCTACTAATGAAGCTCGTTATATTCATGGAGAACTAGGAAATGGTACTTGGACTTTTTATGGAGGACACGACCCAGAAGATTATCAGCACAAAGTTGGTGACCCAAAAACTGATTTATCACTCCATCCCAACTCTCCAGCTTATAGGCTAATCCTAAATAACATCCTCTTCCCTGCTGCTAAAAAGAAGAAACTGAAGACTTAAAAAAATATAACCCCTTCACCTTCATACCAAGATGTATAATTGCTTTTGTAAATTTTCTCAATTGCATTTCGCTTGATTTTCATGGTTGGTGTCAGTAATTTATTTTCTATTGTCCAATCCTCAGCAATCACAACTATATTGTGTAATTTTTCGTGCTTGTCCAATTTAGGATTAATTACTTCCATAGTTTTAGTCAAACTTGCAATTAAATCTTCCTTATTTTTTCTCTTGCCTCTTTCTGAAAGTACCACCAATACAATAGGCTGTGGAATGCTATCCCCTACAACACAAATTTGCTCTAAGTTTTTATTGGCAGAAAGTTTCATTTCAATAGGAGAAGGCGCTACATATTTACCTTTACTCGTTTTAAAAATATCCTTAACTCTACCTGTAATAGTCAAAAATCCATTCTCGTCAATTTCCCCTTCATCACCTGTATGTAGCCAACCATCAATAATGGTTTTATTAGTTTCTTCTTCATCCTTATAATAACCATCCATTAAGGCATCATGCTTTATTAAAATTTCCTTTTGATCAGATAATTTAACATCACAAAGCGGCAAAGCCTGTCCTACCGAGCCTATTTTTATTTTGCTTTTGAAACTCACATGCGAATAACAAGTGTTTTCCGTCATTGCATATGCCTCTTGTATTTTAATACCCAACTTTTCAAACCATTTTATAGTAGATGCAGGAGTAGGAGCAGCACCCGTAAAGATATTTCTTGCTTTACTTAATCCCAATCCTTTTTGTATTTTCTTTTTTATTAATGTTGAAATAATTGGAATACTCAACAATACATTCAATTTTTTTTGTGGTAATTTCCCTAATATTCCTTGCTGAAATTTAGTCCAAATTCTAGGTACTCCTAAGAATACTGATGGAGAAGCTTCAGATAAATTAGCTGCAAAAGTATCCAAACTCTCAGCAAAAGATACTTTTCCTCCTGTATACAAACTACCCATCATTACTAGCAATCGCTCTGCAATATGACATAATGGTAAGTACGAAAAGAATGATTCCTCTTTTAAAGGTAATGCTTTTACAGCATTAACTGTAGCAAACGAAAAATTATAGAACTTATGCATTACCCCTTTAGGATCTCCAGTTGTACCTGATGTATAAATAATAGTTGCTAACTCCATTCCCTCTCTTATTACATTATCGGTTAATGGGGAAATATCTTTTGTCAAATCATCCCATTTAGGGTAATTCTCACTATAAAAAGGATAGGTAATACATGGAATATCTGCTGGAATTCCAGGCTGCATTACCGCAAAATTATCTAGCTTCCCAACAAATAATACTTTTGTTTCAGAATGTATTAAAATTTTATTTAATGTGTCAGAGCTTAAGTTTGGATACAATGGCACTGAGGTATGTCCAGACATCATAATAGCCAAATCACTCATTATCCAATGCGCACAATTCTTTGATAACACGCCTACCTTACTTTGTTTTGGTAAATTCAATGACTTCAAATAAGCCGCCATTTTTCTAACCTCCAACCCTACTTCTTTCCATGTCCAATTATACCACACCCCATTAATTGGTTGTCTTAAATAAATTTCGTTTTCTTTTTCTAGCTCCCATTTATAGAGCATTTCTAAAGGTGATAAATAATTCATCTTATAGCATTAATTCGTTTTGATAAAAATACACTTTTTTAATTATTTAGTATGCAGGCATAATATAAAATAATTTACTATGCGTGCATAATATTTTTCTTATATTCGTAACCTAATATTTTTTTAAAATGGAACAAGAAGAAACTATCGATTATAACATAAGAAAAACCTGGTATAACATCACAAAAATGTACAACAGAACTGCTAATGAATACATGGCAAGTATGGCTTTGGGAATGATTATTTTGAATATTGATATTACTGAAGGTACGCCTTCTACACAGCTCGGTCCAAACATGGGAATGGAAGCTACTTCACTATCTCGCTCACTTAATAAATTAGAAGATGCAGGTGTAATTGAACGTAAAACTGATCCAAATGATAAACGAAAATCAGTAATTCACCTTACTCCACTAGGTATGGATTGGCGAGAAGTCGCTAAAGGTGTAGTTATAGAATTTAACGAAAAAATACAATTGCACTTTGAAAAAGAAGAAATGGATATCTTCTTTGCAATACTAAAAAAGATAAATAAAATTATAGATGAAAACAAATAGACACATAAATAAAGTAGCAGTTATAGGTTCCGGAATTATGGGATCAAGAATAGCCTGCCATTTTGCAAATATTGGAGTAGAAGTTTTACTCTTGGATATTGTTCCTTGTGATTTAACTGAAGAACAATTAAAAGACAAGAAAGTTAGAAATACCATTGTAAATGACGCATTAAAAAGCACCTTAAAAAGCAAACCCTCTCCTATTTATAGTAAAGAGTTTTTAAGCAGAATTACTACAGGAAACTTAGATGATGATTTGCATAAAATTGCAGATGTGGATTGGATCATTGAGGTAGTTGTAGAAAAACTTGACATTAAAAAACAAGTTTTTGAAAAGATAGAAAAGTTCAGAACAAACGGAACTTTAATTTCTACTAACACTTCAGGGATTCCTATTGAAAGTATGATTGATGGAAGAAGTGATGATTTTAAATCTCATTTCTGTGGAACTCACTTTTTCAATCCACCAAGGTATTTGAAGTTATTGGAAATTATTCCTACTACAAAAACGGATACTGAGGTTACTGACTTCCTAATGAATTATGGAGACAAATTCCTAGGTAAAGATATGGTGCTCTGTAAAGACACTCCAGCATTTATTGCCAACAGAATTGGAGTTGCTAATATAATGTCACTTTTTCATTTAGTTAACGAGTTAGATTTAACAGTAGAAGAAGTTGATTCTTTAAGTGGTCCAATTATTGGTCGTCCAAAATCAGCAACTTTCCGTACTTGTGATTTAGTAGGATTAGATACTTTAATTCATGTTGCAAATGGGGTATATGAAAATTGCCCTGATGATGAAATAAGAGGGAATTTTGAATTGCCTACTTTCATTAAGAAGATGAGTGAGAATAAATGGTTAGGAGAAAAAACTAAACAAGGGTTCTACAAAAAATCGAAAGATGCGAAAGGGAAAAGGATTATTGAAGCGCTTAATTTAAAGACTTTAGAATACGCACCTAAACAAAGAGCCAAATTTGCAACTATTGCAGTAGCAAAACAAGAAGATGATTTACTAAAGCGATTGAAAATTCTTGTGCAAGGTAAAGATAAAGCCGGAAAGTTTTACCGCAAATCATTCTATTCTTCCTTTGCTTATGTATCTCACAGAATACCAGAAATAACGGATGATCTTTACAAAATTGATAGAGCACTTTGTGCTGGTTTTGGTTGGAAAGTTGGTCCTTTTCAAATGTGGGACGCATTAGATGTTAAAAAAACATTATCCAAAATGGAAGAGGCTGGCTACAAAGCAGCCGATTGGGTCTATGACATGGTAAAATCAGGAAATACTTCATTCTACTCTACAGAAGACGGAACTTTAAACTACTATAACATTCCAACAAAAGCAAATAAGAAAGTTGCTGGAATGGAAAATTTTATAGTTCTAGATCACATCCGTGAGAACAATACAATTTGGAAAAATTCAGGATGTAACCTAACCGATATTGGAGACGGAATTGTAAACTTAGAATGGAGAACAAAGATGAATTCTATAGGTGGAGAAGTATTAGAAGGAATTCAAAAAGCAATTGAAATTGCGGAAAAAAATCATAAAGGATTAGTTATCGCAAACCAAGGAACAAACTTTTCTGTTGGAGCAAATATCGCTATGATATTCATGATGGCAATTGAGCAAGAATATGAAGAAATTGACTTTGCAATTCGTGCTTTCCAGAATACAACTGGAAGAATTAGAAACTCATCTATACCTGTAGTTGTGGCAACACACGGAATGACTTTAGGTGGGGGTTGTGAAATCGCTTTACATGCCGACCATGTACAAGCATCAGCAGAAACTTATATTGGCTTAGTTGAAATGGGAGTTGGCGTTATCCCTGGTGGTGGTGGAACAAAAGAAATGGCAAGAAGAGCTTCAAAAGCTTACTTTTCAGGAGACATAGAATTACCTACTTTAAAAGAAAGATACTTGAATATTGGAATGGCAAAAGTTGCTACCTCAGCACAGGAAGCAATAGAATTAGACTTATTATTAAAGAATAGAGATAAAGTAACAGTAGGATTTAATAACCTAATTACGGATGCAAAAGGAGTAGTGCTTAATTTATCAAAGCAAGGATACACTCAGCCAATTCCTGAAAAAATAAAAGCTTTAGGCAAACAAGGACTTGGGATGTTTATGGTTGGTGCTCATTCCATGCATGCAGCAGGATACATTACGGAACACGAAAAATTAATGTCAGAAAAATTAGCGTATGCAATTTGTGGAGGAGATTTATCAGCTCCTACTTTAGTTTCGGAACAATATTTATTAGACCTTGAAAGAGAAGCCTTTTTATCACTTTGTGGAGAAAGAAAAACTTTGGAAAGAATAGAACACATGTTAAAGAAAGGTAAACCATTAAGAAATTAAAATTATGAATACAGCATATATAGTAGCAGGATACAGATCGGCAGTAGGAAAGTCAGGAAAAGGAGTTTTTAAATTCACTCGCCCTGATGACTTAGCAGCAGGTGTAATTAAACATTTGTTAGCATCTGTTCCTGTATTAGATAAAGATAAAATTGAC
>Ga0315315_10002331_pt1 | contig 17342 bp, 14 predicted proteins | sample M140m3416metaG_FD_203699 | JGI IMG/M metagenome (GOLD analysis project Ga0315315, IMG submission 203699) | Ammonia-oxidizing marine archaeal communities from Monterey Bay, California, United States - M1 40m 3416 | ecosystem: Environmental > Aquatic > Marine > Intertidal zone | place: USA... | reverse complement strand
TCTTGTTTGAGATACAAGATCTTTTAAGTCTGCTGGCTCCATAGAAAATTCACTATCTGGCCCTTTATCTTCTCTAGATAATGTGAAATGTTTCTCAATAGCTGAGGCACCTAAAGAAACTGCGGCAATTGCTGCTGTATTTCCCATGGTATGGTCAGAGAGACCAATTTCAACATCGTACTTTTGTTTTATTTCCATCATTTGCAGCAAGTTAGCCTCCTGAATGGGTGCAGGATAGCTACTTATACAATGGAATAAAAGAATATCATGACAGCCCTCATCTTTTGCAGTGGAAATAGCCTCTTCAATTTCCTCCTCAGAAGACATTCCAGTAGACATAAATAATGGTTTTTTTGTCTTAGCGATATACTTTATCAAAGGTAAATCAATTAACTCAAAAGAAGCAACTTTGTATGCAGGTGCGTCTAATTTTTCAAGCATATCAACTGCTGTTTCGTCAAAAGGTGAAGAGAAGATTGTCAGACCTATATCTTTTGAAAAACTAAAAAGTTCTTCATGCCACTCAAAAGGCGTATGTGCCTCATCATATAGATCATATAATTTATAACCATCCCATAGCCCTCCTTTAATTAAAAAATCGGGTAAATCACAATCTATAGTCATAGTGTCTGCCGTATATGATTGAATCTTAATAGCAGAAGCCCCACTATCTTTTGCAGCTTTAATTGATAATTTTGCTCTTTCCAGTGAGCCATTATGATTCGCTGAAAGTTCAGCAATAATATAAGGAGGGTATTCCCTACCTATTAATTGACCATCTACTTTAAAGCTCATAATAATTACCCCTTCTTCATCATTTGCAAACAATGTGCTATTTTCAGAGTCCGCCCCTTTTATAGTAAATTTAGTTCTATACTCTTACATCCCTTGGGCGCGTCCACTGACATCATTATTCCATTTGACGGATAAATTTCAAGGTTTCTGCCATTGCATAAAGCCTTCCACCTGCTGTTAAATTCAATATTTATTGTCACCAAGCCTTCTTTAATTAACTGAATATTTAAGCCAGAAATTGTTTTGTTATATGACTGTATCTTAGCCATTGAAAATTTCTTATTAGGTATATTAAAATCCTTAATATCCTCTAGGGCGAATACGGATAAATAGCTATCTCTTGAGATTATATCTTCATAGAAACCTTTCTCTTGAAAAGAAAAGTGTGAATAGAGCGCAGAAGAGGCAAAAACAAGAGGCCAATAATCAGTTAACTCATAAACATATAGTTCCCTTGAAACGAATATTGAAGATAAATCTTTAGGAAAAAATTTATATGCATCAATATCACCCAATCTAGTTCCATCTATTTTAGATATAAGCGAAAGCATTTGATTTTTGATCGGTGTATTTGACAGAATATATCCAATATTTACAGCTTGAAGCATCTTAATGTTTAAATTCTCATTTGAAAAATTAATAACATGTCTATGAGTATGAATGGCTGCATTATTTCCTAATAGTTTAAAAAAGTATGCTCTTCTTAGCCCGGAACTAAATTTAACACCATCAAGTGTATTTAGCCCGTAGTACAAAGGTAAACTTGGAGGAGGATTATAATTATTTGTTAGAACTCTTACATCCTGATTGTCGTCCAAATTATCAAGAATATTGGAGTAGGCTTCCTTGACAAAATGGCCGCCTCGCTCATTCAATTCATCCAGAGCAATTGAGGTATTTACTGTTGCGCCTAAAATAGATGCGGTGCAAATTAAAAGAGTTATGAAATTGTTGTTGGCAATTTCTTGATATAAAGCCATGAGAAGGAACGGGCTACCAACTATAAACACAACGCCCATTGCATCAAATCTATAACTTCCAAGAATAGGAATACCTAATGATGTGACCGCAACAGAAAGCAAGAAAGGAACCATTATGACCATAAAACTCATCCACATCAGCAATTTCATTATTTCTCTATTTCTTAAGCTAACCAAAATTAGTAAGAAAAAGACTAAAGTAATTAAATAATGTGGGGGTTTTAATAAAATTAGAATAATAGATAAGCCCTTTTGATAGACAACCTCAAGAAATGTCATGCTAAGGAATGATTCACTCACAAATCTTGCGCTTGACTGGAGCATCTTGGATAACTCAATCAAGCAAAATAAATGTCCTATGCAAAATATTAATATGGTTAAAAAAGCTGCATAGATTTGATGAGTCTGGAAGTGAAGCTTATTTGTTAAGTGAAAAAAGACCATAAAAACAAAATATGCAAACACAGCGACTGGGAGTACAAGTAAGAATTCTGAGCTGATAGCAGCTAACAAGCCAAGCACAAACGCTTTTAGGTAAAGCTTTTTAATTCGTGCTTCATGAAAATATACAAGTGGAATCCAGCTTAAAATACTAAAGGTCCATCCATATCCACCTAAAGCAAATAAGTAAGGAGTATGAGTTGTAAATATTCCAAACAATGAAATGCAAATTGCCTCCATTCGATTTTGTTTAAAAACCTTACGGGAAGTTTGATAGATACCAGAACCTAGTAACAGCAAACCTAAAAATTTAAATAAACTTGCCGCTAACCAGCTGGGTAAGTATTTAATAAAGAAGGCATAGAGTGAGAAAAACTCATTTCCACTAATAAAAGCATTTTTGGCATGCGTGCCTCCAGCATAATCATGAAAAAAAGTTTGCCCTAATTCACTTTGCAGTTGTTTCCAGTGCCAAATTATTTGCCCGTCTTGCTCATCATAACCCCCTATCAGCGAGTACTGACCTAGAAAGAAAAAAGGAAAGAGGTAGAGAGCAATAAGTGCCGAAGCTAGAACATAAATCAAAATTTTCTTTTTATTTAACCTTGGCAGATTTAAGAAAAAAAGTGAGAAAGTTAGGCTATAGAGAATAAATACACTTATGTACATTAGCTTATAAAATATTTTAGAATGTTTATGACCTGCTGAAAGTCACGAGCAATCATTTGATAGTAAAAAAATTATACCTTTCATAATTGTAGCCCCAAAGACTTCATAATAATTCATATAGATTAAAAAGTATTAGTTTATACATCATTTAATTTTCATTTTTGGTAAAGTAGCTTAATGTTTTTATCGATTGTTACAACTCTTTACCAGTCTGAAGATACCGTCTTAGATTTCTATACAAGAATATCAGCTGCAGCCCAAGTTGTGGCTGAGAATAATTACGAAATTATTTTTGTTAATGACGGCTCCTCAGACCTTTCTTTCACTCTTGCAAAAGATTTGCATAAAAAGGATTCAAAGGTTTCTATTGTAGATTTATCAAAGAATTATGGGCACCATCGAGCCATGATGGTCGGCCTAGAGCACACTTCCGGGGAGCTTGTTTTTCTTATAGATTCTGACCTAGAAGAAAAGCCTGAAGAATTAGTTAATTTTTACAAGAGACTAGAACAGGATCAGAGCTTAGATGTGGTTTACGGCGTCCAAAATGAAAGAAAAGGAGGCTTCTTGGAAAGAATATTTGGCCTAGTGTTCTATAAGCTTTTCAATTTTTTATCAGATAGCGTTACCATTCCAGAAAATTCATCAACTATAAGGATAATGAAAAGAGAGTATGTAAATGCTTTATTATCATTTAAGGATAAAGAAATTTATTTCACACCATTGGCTGATATGGCAGGATTTCAGCAAGAAAAATATGCCATTAAAAAAGGCTATAAAAAAAATACGACCTATAATTTTAAAAAAAGATATCATCTTTTTATTAATGCCATCTTTTCTTACACAACGAAGCCACTCTTTTTTATGTTTTATACAGGATGCTTGATTACAGCAATAGCAATAGGTTATATATTCTATTTGTTAGCCGCTTATATATTTTACGGAGTTGCTGTTAGTGGGTGGCGTAGCACCATAGTTTCAATATGGTTTTTTGGGGGCTTGAGTATTCTTTTTCTTGGCATAATATCTATTTACATTAGCAAAATTTATACAGAAACAAAGAATAGACCTAACCACATAGTGAAAAAATTCTGGATAGGAAGAGATAGGGCATCAGCAGAAGAAGGTGCGTAAATTAAAAGGTTTATAAAGTATGGAATATCAGGTCTAGTTGTAAACCTCTCCTCGCTAGCGCTTTACTTCTGCATTGTTGAATACTTAAATTATTTCTATCAATTAGCCTGGTTGATCGCCTATATTTTTGCTTTAATCTGCTCTTTCTTAATTAATAATTACCTAACTTTCGAATTAAAGAACCTCTTATTATCCAGATTTAAAAAATACATTATGTCTAATATGGCACTTGGCATGGTTAACTTCCTAACTTTAATCTATTTGGTAGAGAAACTTCAGATAGATTACTTCATCTCTCAAGTTATTGTAATAATTTTATTTTTTCCAATTTCTTTCTTGTATTTATCGCGTAATGTATTTATTGGTGATGAGGGCTAGTAAAAAACTTAAGGACAATAGCTCAAAACATTGCCTAGTTTTGTTGCATACAAGGGACAACTTTGAAAATAAATTCGAAACCTCTGCATTATTAAAAGAAGTTTACCTGAACACCTTCTAGTGACAGCGGTTAGCTGCCATGGCGCTTCTAATCATGTGAGTTTAGTTGCCGTCGATCAAAGTCTTCAATAGTTTTGCATAGCTAGATTCACCAAATAGACTAACCCTTTCAAGGATGCTATCTTTTGATACCCAGCCTTTATTTAAAGCAATTTCTTCAAGGCAAGCTATTTTAAATCCCTGTCTCCTCTCAAGAGTACGAACAAATTCAGACGCTTCTAATAGGTTATCTGGCGTTCCAGCATCCAGCCATGCAAAACCTCTGCCGAGTAATTCACATTTAAGATTATTCTGGTCTAAATAAAAGTTATTGAGGTCTGTAATTTCAAGCTCACCTCTATTTGATGGCTTCAGGTTTTTAATGCGCTCAACCACAGAATTATCATACATATAGAGACCAGTTGCTACCCATTTGCTATTTGGGTTTTTAGGCTTTTCTTCAAGGGATTTAATACCATTACTATCATCGAACTCAACAACCCCAAACTGCTCTGGATTATTCACTTGATAACCAAAGATAGTTGCGCCCTTTAGGTTTGATTGAGCATCTTTAAGCTTCTGCACAAAACCTTGGCCATAAAAAATATTATCTCCAAGGATTAAAGCTAAATTTTCTTTACCGATAAATTCTCTACCTATGTTTATTGCATCAGCTATGCCTCGAGGATTTTCTTGAACTGCATACTGAATTGTTAATCCAAAATCTTGCCCATCTTTGAGCACTGAGTGAAATCTTTCTTGATCGTTACCAGTAGTTATAATTAAAATATCTCTTATATCAGCCAACATTAAAACTGAGAGAGGATAGAAAATCATTGGCTTATCATATATCGGCAATAAATGTTTATTGGTTGATAAGGTTGTAGGGAATAACCTACTTCCAGTGCCGCCGGCTAAAATAATTCCTTTCATCATTTATCAGAATAGTGATTTTCAATAAACCAGTCTACAGTATTTTGAATGGCATCATGAAGAGAGTTTTTTGGTTGCCAACCAAGATTGTTTTTTATTTTACTGCAGTCTAACCCATAGCATTTATCATGACCTGGCCTATCTTCAACAAATTGAATCAAGCCCTTGAGCTTAGTTTCGTTTATAGCCAATTTTGTTGAAAGCACGGAAATAATAAAATTTATCAGATCTAAATTTTTCATTTGATTATGAGCACCGATATTATATGTTTCATATAAATCTCCCTCGCGAAGAATTAATTCGAGAGCTTCGACATGATCCGTTACAAAAAGCCAATCCCGTATTTGTTGGCCATTACCATAGATTGGAACCTGTTCATTCTTAAGCAATCTTATAATTGAATTTGGCACAAGCTTCTCTTGATGTTGGTAAGGTCCAAAGTTATTTGTGCAATGAGTGATAATTCCTGGGAACCCGTATGTTCTCATCCAAGCCTTAACAAGAAAATCAGAAGAAGCCTTGCTAGCTGAATATGGAGAGCTTGGTTTATATGGACTTTCTTCATTTGATAGCAAGCCCTCTTCGCCTAAATCACCATAAACCTCATCAGTTGATACATGAATAAACTTGAAGTCTTTTGATTGTTGTAATTTCAAAGACTGTAAAAAATTAGTCACTGCCTCTAAGAGGCAATAAGTTCCAATAATATTAGACTGAATAAATTTACTAGGTCCAGCAATAGATCTATCGACATGACTCTCAGCTGCTAAATGAAAAATAGATTCTGGCTGAAAATCAAATAATATTTTTTCCAACTTTATTGGATCACATATATCACACTTAACAAAATTATAATTTTTAGAAGCTTTTAACTCATCTACAATGTCAATATTAGCTGCGTATGAGAGGTTATCTACAATTAAAAGCTCATAACCACTTAAATCTAAAAGATATTTACATAGATTGGATCCAATAAATCCTGCTCCACCTGTAATTAATACTCTCATAACCTATGCCGCTAAATGGTAGAGAGCTCTAATCTAATTAGCTTGAAATTACCATCAATCCATAGCAAACAGGAGAACCTTAACTCGTTGTCTGTTTGTATCATGTGTTAATAGCCCCTACTTATCTTTAACGAAGCAAAAGCTTCGTTGACTTTCTGTGAGTCCAATATTTTTTAATTTATTTTGTAGTTCAATATTGGACGATGAGACATTTAGAAAAAATTCACCAAACCTGATTGAAGGTGCGGCATCGAGTGGCGACAGCTGAGCGGTCACCATGCTCAAAATCTTTGCAATCTGCTCTTCTGTAACGTTATTAGTAAAATTCAAGCCGATTGAGTTGTCATGCTGGACGTAAATAGTTCCGATCACATTTTTTTTTTGCTTTATGATAAACCAAGCTCGGTAAGGATGGTTACTAACAAAATCAATATGGTCTTCATACTGTGGAACAGCTTTATGGCTTATGCTGAAAGTACGCTGCTTTAATTGATTATATAGCTCTACAATTTGCTCTTTGGTTGGAACAATCTCCTCAAGTACTATATCAACGACTTTGATATTCATTACAACTTACCTTTCGTTTCTTTGGCGTTAATCGCTTTTTATCCTGCTATCTAATGTACATTAAAGAGTATATTCATAATATAAAATGTGTTTACTATCTCTTGCTTGCACAAAACCAACCCCTTCAAATGTTTTAATACTTGCAATGTTAGGAGATCTGATTTCCGCACTCAAAGAAATTACGCTCGCAAATTCTATTGAAAAATAGTTTATTGCTTCGCTTAAACACAGCTTTGATAACCCCTTGCCTCTCATTTGTGGAGATAGATTAATTGATACAAGTGCATTTTTAGCCTCCACATCAAAACGAACCATTGCAACACTTTCATCATAGTCTTCAGCTTCACACATGAGGAGCAGTCTAGTTGGTTTGGTGAGCGATGAGTCAAACCACTTACAATGCCCTTCCCATTCAATGAAGTCTTCTGAATGGGACATTTTTCTTGTCAATTCGTCGTTACGCCACTCATAAACTATTCTGCTATCTTTTGTTTCGGCGATACGAGTGTTGATTATTTTAGCCATTCTATTTCAGCTTTCAACTTGTCATAAAATTTCATCTCGGATCTCCATGGATTAAGCTTTATTTAGATATATGTTACTGATTGTACCCATATGTGATGAAGCATCTCAAGTCTCACAATGCGGTCAACTATTGTTTTGATAAAAAGTCTCTTTTTTTTAAAACATCATAACGCAAGAGAGCTTAATATTAGACTATGATTTGATAACTAAATATTCTAGCTCGTAAGCTCTTAAAAAATTGTAATGTTAATTTATTCTCAAAAACTGAGTTGCTCCATTTTTTTAAAAAACATATTTATTTACTATTATTTCTTAGTATGATCAATGAAATGGTTATACTTTATTTCATATGAAAAATACCCTATTAGCCCCAGAAACATGCGATTTGATAATAGATGAAAATGTCACAATCCAAAATAATGTAACTATTAGTGATAACTGTAAATCAATAAAAATTGGGTTTGGTTCCTTTATCGGCCGTGATACCTATATAGATTCAGAAACTCTTGAGATTGGTGAGTACACAACAATCCACCATGGATCAATAATTCAGGGAAAAAAAGTCGTGATAGGCCATAATTGTTGGTTTGGACACTATTCAATGATTGATGGAACAGGAGGATGCTTTATAGGCAATAACGTAGGTGTTGGAGCTCATAGTCAATTATGGAGCCATATGAAATTTGGAGATGTTCTAGAAGGCTGCAGATTTAATTCACAAAATAAGCTAATTATTGAAGACGACGTTTGGTTTGTTGGGCATTCTATAGTTGGGCCAATAAAGGCAGAAAAAAAATCGTTACTGATGACAGGTGGTCTTGCTGTAAAAGATATGAAAGAAAATAAAATTTATTCTGGTAATCCAGCAAAATTAATGGATACCTCAGAAGGACAATTTATTCTAAAAACAAAATCAGCTAAAGAAAAAGAATTTACATCTCTTGTAAATAGTTTTAATAAGACAAATGAATTAAAGATTAAATATAAGTTAGTTTCATTTGAAAGTTTTGAAAAAACTCTTTGTCTTAAAGGAATCTCGCAATTTGATGTCGTAAATCGCTTATACATGCCTACTAGAGAAACCTCTGAAATAAATTTCATAAAATTTATGCTTTACGATAAAGCAAAATTTATTCCTAGAGTTTAGAATAATTTTTATAAATTACTCCCACTCAACCCTAGTCACAAGATACGCCTAATAATAATCTCTAATTTTGCTCATAAATTCCGCTTGAGATTTAAGCTCAGATGCATGTTCGGCTTTGTGTGATCTAGTGTTGGTGATACTTGAGAACATATTAATAAAATGATTTGATTGATTAAAAATAATCCTATCTTGATTGTCTTTTTTATTTATATAAACCTCCGCAGGCGCTAAAACATCCTTGGAGAAGATTCGGGGATAGAATAGCTTGCTGTCACCAAATTCTAGTGATAATGAGTTATTGTATTTACCTTCTAGACTCCATTTACAATTAACGACTTGCTTATTTTTACTTAATTTTAAATATCCAGACATGTCAACTTCTCCATCTTTTTTAATGATTGATAAGTGATCAATGTTAGTATGGTTAAGGCCAAAAAAAAGTCGAGCAATATTAATGATATATGCCCCAGTATCATTTAAGGCTCCCCCACCAAGTGATACATCGTAACGAATATTAGCGTCTTCTAATCGAGGTATACAAAAATTAATTTCTGCATAATAATCTTTATCTCCAATAGATTTTATAGTTTTTTTTAGATGTTCTAATTGAGGGTGATATCTATACATAAAAGCTTCTTGAACAAGGAGGTTTTTAGAGTTTGCTATTTCAATAATTTCGTTAACTTCATCAATATTTATAAATGAAGTTTTCTCAACTAAAACATGCTTATGATTTAAAAGTGCTTCTTTTGCAAGCATAAAATGGGTTGCATTTGGTGTGGCTATATAAACGCTATCAAATTTATCACTTTTAAAGAATGATCTTTTAGAATCAAACACAAGAAAGTCATTGTAACTTTTAAGCATTTTAAGCTTATCTTTACTTGACGAAAATGCAGAAACAATCGGGTTACTTGAGAGTGAAGCAATAGATAATATATTTTTTTTTACATGGCTGCCTATTCCTATTAAACCAAACCTCACTTTAAATCCAAGAAATTAAGCTTCTAAGATGAGGACTTACCCAGCTATTTAATTTGATAAGCTCTTTAATTTGAAAAAGAGTTAAAAGCTTATATCTATCTGATAATTTACTTTCTATTTTTTCAATGGGTAAAGACAACACCATACCTTTATTTTTTTTCAGATAAAGGCGTCCACCATCTTCAGAAAACCACTGATCAAATAAGATAACTGCATCATTATGAGCTTGTGGGTAAAAAAATTCTGAAAAATTAGGAGAAAAGCCACCATGTATTTTTTGTAAATTACTAAAAGTGGCTTGCAATGTGGGGCTAATTTGAACGATGTCTGGGTTTCCAGGCTCAAACTTTGCATCACATACATAATAAGGGATGTTATTAATTTTTGTTCTAATTAATCCAAGAATACCTCCATCTAAGCCAACTTGTTTAATGAAAGGCTGATCCCAGCCATCCTTTACCTCTCTTTGATTTGTCTGACCAACCCTCACCCCAACAATTTCATAAAATCCTCCACTATCGTGTGTGATTTTATTCTCAAGAGACGTCCAGTCCTTGCATTCGTTGATCGGAATTTCTTCTATAGTTACTTGGTTAGATATTTCTTTTTGTTTTATAAGAAACCATTCTTTGATTGTTTCTATTGAATCCAGCTCTGACCAATCTTTTAATGTCTCAACAAAAAATTCAGTCTTTAGAGCTATTTCATTCTGGGGCACTGAATCTTTAAATAAAAATTCATAGTCTTTAACCTTCTGTGAAAAATCTAACATTAGCCTTGTAAATAAGAATTTATATTCTTAACAACACTTTTAACATCTGAAATACTCATAGCGCAATGTATTGGCAGTCTCAGTATTAACTTAGATTCGCTTTCTGTTACGGGGAGAGTGCCAAGATAAAAATTAAGTTTTTTACTTATTGGGCTATTGTGAAGTGGGACATAGCCAATATAAGCATCTATTTCTTTACTTCTTAAAAATTCTATTAAACCAGTTAGCTTATCTTCAGAGGGTAACTTAATCCAATATGCATGGCCATTGTGTTTTACAGACTGAGAAATAGCTTGCTTTTTTATATTTAATTGAAGTGACTGAAAAGATTCTACGTACTGATTATGAAGTTCTTTTCTTTTTTGAAGATTGGTATCAAAACTTTCTAGTTGAGCAAATAAAAATGCAGCCTGCAATTCAGTTGGATAGTAACTTCCTCCTAACTCAACCCATGTATATTTATCTACAGCACCCTTTAAAACTTCTGACCTGTTTGTACCCCTTTCCCATATAAAAGTTGCTCTACTCATATCACTTTTATTTTTTGCGACAAAACATCCCGCTAAACCTGCATGAAGATTTTTGGTTTCATGAAATGAAAAACAGGCATAATCTCCTATTGTTCCCGCCATCTTATTATCAATGCTGCAACCAAATGCTTGAGCTGCATCTTCAACTAAATTTACATTCTTTTCTTTACAGGTGAGGCTAAGCCTATCTAAATTAAGCACATCTCCCCCATAATGGACAGCAATAATAGCTGCTGTTTTTTTTGTAATTTTTGATATAGCATCTTCCACATCCATCATCATTGAATTCTTATCGATATCACAAAAAATTATTTTGAATCCTAATTTAGCAAAAGCTGCAGCGGTTGATGAGAATGTATAAGAAGGAATTATAACCTCTTGCTCAGAAGAGTAATCTCTTATAATAGAGGCACAAATTTCTAACGCTGATGTGCAACTATCAGTCAGCAATACGTTAGGGCAATCAAGAATATTAGAAATTAAATTGTGGCACTTAGTAGTATATCTCCCATTACCAGAATAATGAGATCCATTGATAACATCTGAAATATATAAATTTTCATTTCCTGATGATGAAAGATATGGAATATTAAACTTTATTTTACTCAATTAAAAACTTCCTTTGCTATTTAACAAGTTATTCAACATATAAATCATACCTCGACTCACTTAGATTATTTTTAAAAGATTCAATATCATTATAACTGATACAGTTTTAAGAAAGTGTTGTTGCCTCTAGACAAGTAATTTGATATCCCCCTATCCTGAACGGCTCAAAAAAATAAATATCACTAGAGTTGAACTCAATGCAGAGGAATGGAAGATGCTAGCAAAGGTTAGGGATCATAGGGATTTCAGCCCTCAATACTACTCCCACTGGATAGTTACGCTTTTATGCAGATTTATTTTGCCAGAGTTTGGGAGCTTAAGGTTGTGTGTGCTAATTCTTTTTCTATTTTGAATATAATCATGAGAAAAAGGTTGGTTTGACCTAACCACTTAGAGGGCGCCCACTTGAATGAGTATAATAATCTGCTTGCTCTAGATGGAAAAACTGCAATGCAGTATGCATATCGGGGGAATAATAGTTTGGAGTTCTAGTAAATTCGATGTGACAACCAATTTCTGCATTATTCCAGTGGGAAGATCTATCCAGAATTCTTCTGAGCAACCTGAGATCCATTTTACATTTCAAGTTGCCCTTAGATAAGCTATCTGGAACTTCAATAATTGGAATTTCTTTTTCATTTACTTCTAAAGATACACACATATCAGGCACAAGTTTAATTCTTTCAAGCCTTTTATTCATTGCAAGGACTGCTTTACTAATATCCTCCTCTAATTGCGATTTGTCAGGCATTTCATCAAACTCATATGGATATTTCATCTTCGAAAGAGTCGATTTGATATAAACTTCTATTTCATTCTTATCAATTGGTTGATATTCACGATCTGGTGCTCCAAAATCTAAATCAAATGTTGTTCTTTCATTTAACGCTATATATTCTGTCCCTTGAATACTATCTTTTTTATTGAGCATCTTTATGCACTCATCCCATGTCATGGTTCCTAGATATGCATTTTTGTATGAAAGTTTTCCTCCCAGAACATATGTTCCAGCAAATGGAAGAAAATATTTAGAATTTAATATTTTTAAATTTTCATATAAATAATCAATATTTCTTTGAAGGTGATTAATGTGCTCAGAGACCTTCTCATCATCGGTAAGATTGTTAAAGCAAGATGGATAAGAGCCCGCTGAATTGTAGTTCATCATGGAGATGTCAAAAACACCGAAACGCTCCTTCAGTGACTTGCATGCATCAGGAGTTGGGCTATTATCATTAGCATTGAATATTTTTTGATTATCTGCCTCCATCACTATCCCACTATCAATTAAATTTCCTATCTTAGTATTTTCTTCAAAGAAATTATGTCCTGTAAATGGAGAAAATAGAGTTAGTTTAAAATCCTTGAATGATACAGTCTCATGATTTTTAACCTTAACAAGGTTTGTATAGCCCATTTTCATCAAGTTTTTATGAAGAAAATTCATCCCGTGATCAAGAACAATCATGGGAGTATCTTTTGGAAATTGAAAAAATCTTTCATCAAAATGATCAGGGTGAACATGACTAACATATACAGCGTCAACAGACTTTATATCATCCCAAGTTGTTTCTAGTTTGTGAAAGTGACACCAAGAACCCTCAAAAACTCCATCGTCCAGCCATGGATCAGAAATAATTCTTGTTCCTTTGTTTGATTCAACAAGGCAGCATGCATTAGCTATAAATGTTAATTTCATTCTTATTCCCTATTATATTTTTTAAATTATTGGAAAGAGCCTTAAATAATACAAATGCCTAGGCACATTATATCCTACGTAAGCAAAATATGAATGAAATTAACACCCTTTTGCAGCTATTATACAAAAGTCACGTGTTTGTCTAACTTAAGATGGGTATGAACATAGAGCAACCGCATTACCTTTAACTAGCTATTAAGATATTAAGAAGAAGGGCCAGTAAAAATATAGATTTGCGAACTGACTACTACTCCGACTCAATAGTTTCAGATTTACAGAACTCTATAAATAATGGGCTAAAATATATAGATTAAAGAATGCTATTATGATATTTGAAAATTATGATTGTTTGAAATTAAATCCCTTAATGCATACACGATTTATTTGCCAAGCAATTTTTAAAATATTTATAGATATAGGTTATTAAATGAGTAAAAACTCTTTATGAACCAACAAAAGTAAAGTATGTTTTTGAAGAAATTGAATAAAAGGCAAATATGAAAACTAAATTTCTTTTGATCATATTATTTTTTGTTAGTGCAATATTTGTTTTAAAAGTATCATTTTTTCCTAGCTTGAAGTCTGAAGATTATATATTTGAAACTATTTTTGATGGCCTGGATGATGCCTGGAGTTTCGTATTCATCAACGAAGATACCATTATATTTACCGAAATGGCTGGTAAGCTAAAAATTGCTTCATTGTCCGATAAGTCTATAGAAAATATTGATAATGTGCCTAGCGTGCAATATCTTGGACAAGGTGGATTATCAGAAATAATCCTTGACCCTGATTTTAAATATAATCAAAAAATTTATTTTAGCTATTCTGCATTAGATCAAACAGGTAAAACAACTTTGTTTTTATCGTCAGCAGAGCTCAAAAATAATGCGCTAGCTAAGAGCAAAATAATTTTTAAAGCGAATGCTCTCAGAAATTCTCCTGCTCACTTTGGAGCAAAAATTGCTTTTCTAAATGATGGAACTATTTTATTAACAAGTGGAGATGGTTATGAGCATCGAGATCAAGCTCAAACCCTTGATAATCATTTTGGGAAAATTATTAGAATTAACAAAGACGGATCAATCCCATCTGACAACCCTTTTATAGGTATTGAAAACGCCCTTCCTGAGATATACACATATGGTCATAGGAACATGCAGGGCCTCGTAGTAACAGAATCTGGCATATATGGACATGAGCATGGTCCAAGAGGAGGAGATGAGGTTAACCTCATTGAGTCATCATTGAATTATGGCTGGCCTGCCATAACATACGGCATAGATTATTCTGGTGAAATAATAAGTCCTTTTACAAAAAAAGAAGGTATGGAACAACCACTTTTACATTGGACACCATCCATAGCTCCCTCAGATATGATTTTTTATGAAGGTGATATTTATCCTAAATTAAAGAATAGTTTTCTAGTAACTGCATTAGTTACTAAGGATGTAAAAAAAATTAATTTAGAAAATGATGCTAGCTTTCAAGAAAGTCTATTTTCTGAGCTGGATATTAGGCTTAGAAATATTCAAGCTTCTCCAAATGGAGTAATATATTTACTTACTGACGGACCTAAGGGAAAATTAATTAAAGTCTTGCCTAAATAATAGATCATGCATCTTTTCTTAATTTATTAAATAATATTATTCTCAACTTTGATTAGTCTATATTTAGATAGCAGGCTCTAATTTACAAAAACAATTTTGCCTTCTGATGGAGTTCCTGATGAGTTTAATACAAATAATAAATAGGTCCCATTTTGTATATTATTCGGATTAGTATCTAATCTAATTTCAATATTACTAGTTGATACTCTTGTAAAATCAATATTTCTAAATTTACTTTCTGATCCTTGAGCATGTGTGGTGGAGCCTGTCGATATTAAGCTAACTTTTGAGACCTCGCCATCAACTTCAATACTTAATTTTTCTCCTCTTGTAATATTGCTTTTTAAATTAACTATTTTGGGTCTTTCTGCTAATACAGTTTGATTATCAATATTTTTTGTAAAAAGATAAGGGGGATAAAAAATTTCAGCATTCCAAACATCGCCACCTGCCGTCAAAATTCTTCCATCTGGTAATAATAGGCTTGAGCCATGATAATTTCGTCTAAAGTATGCATTGCTCATTTCTTGAGTTGTTTGTGTATAGGGATTATAAATTTCGGGAGTAAGTACACTAAACTCTAAATCATTATATGAGGTGCCTCCGTTAATAAAAATATTTCCATCTGGCATGATAGTTGCATTTCCATTGCTTCTAGCAAAATTCATTGATGTTAATTCTTGAATTTGCGGTTTAAAGGAGTTCGAAAAATCAATCATAAATACTTTATTTGAAGGGGCATATTCTTCACCTTCTTGTTTTCCACCAAAAACTAATATTCTGTCTTTATCTATCATCACAACCGAATTTGTAGAACCAACTGCGCTGCCTATAGTTAACAATTTTAGATGGTCTTTTTTATGATCATTGGAGTTTGGATTAGAGTGCTCTAAAACTTTAGATATTCCACTTTTTACAAGAGGTATCTCTCCTGTTTTCATAACTCTATAATTATTTTTTACATCCAAAACCCAAGTCTTGTTGTAAGAAATACCAACAATATTTCCATCAGATGCTAAAAATGCTCGGGGATAATTCCATTCATCAGAATCTTTATTTCCAAATAAATCGTTGCTCTCTGACTGTTCTAATATTTTCCATCCTTGGTCAATATTTTTTAAATCGATCATTTCAGGAATAGTGCTTAATTCAAGAGTTGTAATATCCTCTCCCCCAAAAAGAAACATTTTGTCATCTCCAGTTATAACGGCTGAAGCGTACCATCTTTTATAGTTTAATTTTTTTGAAAGAGAAAACTGTTGATTTAAAACATCATAAATCATGGTTTGATTTTGAGTATCTGGCAAATTTGTAGCCTGATTTTTATTTCCACCTAAAATAAAAACTCTATTATTATCTAAAACCCTAACTACAGAGCAAAAAGCATCCATTACCACTGGGTTTTTGAATAAAGTATGGGCATCATCGCCGATACCTTTTTTTGGGTCCCAAATATCAAAATCTACTCCACTATTTACATCATGTCGCAACCATTGATGGAAGCCTCCATCTCTATCTAATTCTGTGCCATCTGTAAGGGTTATTTTTTTATTTGACCTTATATCTTTATCAAGTCTTTTTTTGTCGATTCCAAAAGTTCCAAATGTCATGACTGTCTCATCAGGCAATAATATTGAGTGTATTGCCGTTACATTCCAATCAATTGGCGCTGACCATTGACCTGTTATCTCACTGTTGTTATTTATTTTTAAATCTTTTATATCTGTAGGAGGGATTTGACGAGTAGATTGCTCAAGAGGGTTTATTAAAAATCTTCTTGCGTGATCATGATCACTGTATACACTAAATCCTAATCTATATAAAATTTGTGATCGATTTTCATATAGATTAAGCATTGAACTTAAAACAATTACTAAAAATAAGGACAAAATGCTTAAAACAGCAATTATATAAACCAATCTTTTTAGTAATTTCAATTTTTTAATTTAATATTCTAACATATATGCTTTCGGCTATTATCTGCATTGCTGACTATGAAAACAAATAATATGTAATGCAATAAAGATATAATTTAGTAATCCATATGAGCTTCTAATTCTATATGTGAAAAGATGATTTAAACATAATAGAACCCTTTGATATCATAAGAAAGTTATTCCCACTCAATGGTAGCTGGTGGCTTGCTAGAAATGTCATAAACTACTCTGCTCACTCCCTCTAACTCATTCACAATTCGATTTGAGACATGCGCCAAGAAGTCATATGGAAGTCTTGCCCAAGTAGCTGTCATGAAATCTACTGTCTCAACTGCTCTAATCGCTATAACATCCGCATATCTCCTCTCATCGCCAACAACCCCAACTGATTTAATTGGAAGAAATGCGCAAAATGCTTGGCTAACTTGATCGTATAAGCCTGCCTTAATTAATTCCTCTATGAATATGGCATCAGCATTTTGTAGAATTAAAACTTTTTCTTGAGAAATCTCTCCCAGAATTCTTA
>Ga0315315_10002330_pt1 | contig 17343 bp, 18 predicted proteins | sample M140m3416metaG_FD_203699 | JGI IMG/M metagenome (GOLD analysis project Ga0315315, IMG submission 203699) | Ammonia-oxidizing marine archaeal communities from Monterey Bay, California, United States - M1 40m 3416 | ecosystem: Environmental > Aquatic > Marine > Intertidal zone | place: USA... | reverse complement strand
TTTTTGCTCTTATCAATGTTGGTGGGCGCAACTTTTTCGTAAACTTCATTGAACGCTTTTGAGAATTTTTTCGTGTCTATCTTTCCAAGTCTCGTTTTGATCTTGATGGTTTCTTCATCATCTTCATTCAATGGAACATATGGCTTGTCTTCGACAATTGCGGACTCTTTGGTCTTCTCTTTGTAATAACTGAGCACCATATCATACGCCTTTTTATAAAACAAAAAATACTCGCTTGGGAGTTTCGATTTATCCGGATGTGTCATAAGTACCTGCTTTTTCGCAGCAATCATTTCATCATGGGTTGGATTGTATGTTTCAATTTTAAACAGCTGCAAGAGGTCTTTGAGGGAGTACATTGATAATTCCAAATTATGTTCCATTTATCATACAACGTATTTTCTTTTAATATTTTTGTGTCAAAAATAATAAATATAAACATTCTTTACGGTAATTATAAAGAATGTTTGGAACCTGTTGTGTATGTCTATGTGTACTCAATAATGAGCAGGGATTGCCGAGTGTACTCAATAATATACAAAAAATGCAACGACTATTTACAATCGAAATTATTGTGTACTATGACAAATCTCATGATAAGTCACTTGAAATACTTGAAAACTATCATAGAACACATACCAATATCACTATCATTAAAGGCGTTTCGAAATTATACACGGGCGCAAATGAAAGGACAAAAAATCTATCGACTGCGCGCAATTTCTTACTTCAAGCGATAAGAAAATGGTATATACCTCCAGACTATTTTATTATGATGGATTCAAATGAATATGCATGTGTTGGTGATATAAATATAGACATACTGGAAACCGTCTTAAAATACAGAGAATGTTGGGACTCTGTATCATTTGATAGAGAGGCCGGCTATTATGACTATTGGGCACTATCTATACAGCCCTTTATCTATAGTTTTTTTCATATGGGTCCAAAATCACGTGATATTGATCTATGTAGAAAATATCTTCATAATATTTTCCAAATTTATAAACCCATGGGCGAGAATGCATTTATTCCTGTACATTCCGCATTTAATGGATTTGCAATATATAAAACCAGTAAGTTTATCGAGTGTTATTATTCAGACATAATTGATTGGACTTTATTTCCAGAGGGTACCATACAGACACATATGGCATGTGTGTCAAAAAGTCTCATTCGTATTTTTGATAGGGATTGTGAGCACAGACATTTCCATTTACAGGCAATTAAACAAAATAGTGCCAAAATATACATATATCCATATTCGCTATTTAAAAAGGTAGAGAACCCACCACCAAACGCACGTGGTCCGTGCTGATTATTTCAACCATTTATACTTGACAATTAGTCTGGTTCATAGTGATTGGTGTATTATACTTTTTATTAAATCCAAAGTTAACTAACGATTTCAGTACATTGTAGTCGTATAACTGATAGTACCGTTTTACATCTCTTGTCAATACAAATAATGATAACGCCTTGTTATCCGAAATAATTGAATAATCATAATAACCATCAAATACTGGTCCTAATTCCAATACCCAGTAAGGTGCGTCTGATACACCTTCTAAGTGTACCGTTAAGTATCCGCAGCAATCTCCGTCTTTATAGTATGCATATCCGTTAATATTGTCATACTTACCATTCGGATCTATCTGTTGATTAAATACTGATATCGTACCATTATCATTTATTCCATATTCTGCCGTTGCACATTTTCCGTCTTTTTGAAATAATTTATCGAATTTGTCTTCATACACTTGATACCATTTACCGGTATACTTGGTAAGATCCAAAACATCGACCGCTTTGTAATCGCCACATAAACTAACTCCTAATATTGATGCCAATAATAGGAGATGACAATACATAATATGGTGTATACATAGATGTTTATTTGCAAAACACATAAACAATATATCACTGTTTATGTATACTTATGCTAATTGACGAAATATCCGGCAAAACTGCATTGCAATCTATAATCAGAGGATCTCCTGGACCAGTTGTACTGAAATTTGGAGCAGAGTGGTGCGGTCCTTGCAAACAAATTGAACCACTTGTCAAAGATTGGTTCAATCGAATGCCCGATAACGTAACAAAAGGAGTTCTTGACGTTGATGACAATTTTGAACTATATGCTCATCTTAAAAGTAAAAGGGTGATTCCATCTATTCCGGCAATGTTGATGTATGAACCAGGAAATGATACCGTTCATGCCCCGGATATTATTAACCTTGGTTCAAACAAAGAAAGCATTGATGGGTTCTTCACTCAAGTTATTGCACGATCGTCCCTTCAATCTTAACAATCGGTTGTTCGTTGTTGAGTTCGATTGGTTTGGTCCAACGATGTCTATCAATAAATGTAAGAAATGCCATCACCATTGTAGTGATTGTCATTATACCATACGCTAAAAAAGGCATATTATTCTCCATCGTGATTGTTTGAACTATACATAGATTTTTAAAACACATTGTGCCATTCATGCATTAGGTCTTGAAAGTGCATGCTATGCATGTCTGCGTCAAACAGATGGTTGTTCTGATCAATAAGACGCAATTTTAATTGGTTATCCAAGTTTTCATTTGATAGCACATTCAATAGTTTTTTCTGTTCGTGCTGCCGTGCAATATTAATTTCACATGTGTGTTTGTCATAGTGATATTCATCATCGCGCATATCAACACCCTCATATGGTTTATTATTGTCGCGGAAAAGGGCAAGTGCGAATGTAAATAGATGAACAAGACCGAGCATAGTTAGTTGTTATTGATTAATGTAGTCATTAACAAACAATTTTATATGATTAGTATTGTTTAAGAATGTGATCAATATATGAAAAAACTTAAAATAAATCTATGATTTATATGTATATGAAGGTTTATGATAGAGAAAACAAACAATACTTTATACAAAAATTTTTACAGAGGACAGTATACAATAATGAAAGTGATGAAGATGACTATCAAGAAGAACCACTTGGTATAGTGCCGCAAATGGTTATTGATAATAGTATCAGAAAAGATTTTTCATTTGTTCTAAAAGAATTGTCTGTGCAGGAAATTCCTGTAAGGATTATTCCTTTCCGTATTCGCTCTTTAAAAAATGATGTCCCATTTGTGCAATTTTTTATCAATGGTGTTGACATGTCGTTATACAAATATTCTGTAACTGCACAGGATTTTGATGACATTGAACAGATTGTTGAAGATGAACATCCGGTTACTACAAGATTTCGGTTAATGTTGGAGGACGAATCTATCAAGTTGGGTGTAGTGACCCCAAAATATCACGGGTTTATTGTAGTTGATGGTACGGTGATTGCCTTTATTGATTCCCCTCAGGCATCGATTGAAAACGGTATATGGATTGTTCCGACCCCATATGATAATTATGCAGAGGATGCCTTAAAACTATTTATCGATACGCGTATTACAACTGTTACGATAGACGGTGATAATGCCCCCATCCCGTCTGTCGGATACATTTGTACCATTGAAAACAATATATTGGTAAATGTACAGGACGAAAACCACTTGGAAGTCCCCATCGAGTTTCAGGGAGACTATCAATATGTGTTTTCTCAGCTACCTATTGGCAATGGCGGCATACGTTACGTGTTATTGGGAACAGAAGTTGAAAAGGACGGAGCTAAATACTACGTAACCCATAATTACGATAACTTTATAAAAATGGTTGCCTGAATGTAATATGAAAATTGTCATATTACATACGTTTATACTTCGCCTGTCACATAATCACGAATATAGTTTTCAAGTGCATCTTCGCTTATTTCGTCAGACATATACGTTGTTGCATAAGTCCTTATCTCTTCTGGTATGGGATTTCGTGTATATATATTTCTGAAATTGGTAACATACTCATCAATTTTTTCTGCGTCCACTTTGTATTTATGCTGGGCTTCTTCTATGCCACGTTTAAAGCTTTTGCGTGCATGCTGTTTGCGGATTTCGGTTTCAATGAGACCATGCTCTTTTTCCTTTATTGCTCGCTCCTGCTCTTCAATCTCTCTTTGTCTGCGCATGATCTCTTCACTTGGATCATCGGGTATTTCTAAATACCATTTGTGTCGGGCTTCATGTGCGGATGTAATGATATTACATATGTCGGGTTTTTTCAGCTGTTCATATCGGTCTCTCTGTTCTGTTCCTTCGGCACCCTTAAATGTCGCCATAAACTCATCAATGACCTTTTGGTCAATGGGTGGACTGGTTTCCACCAACCGATCAAACTCCTGTCGGGTAAGTTTAAGAAAACTCCCTGCGTCGGATCGCTCAGGTGGGGGCTTGGCCAACTCAATCCGGATATTTCGGGCATACTTGTCCCATGCAATCGACATCACTCGATGGGATTCATTAAGCTCGGAAATTTTCAGGTACTGCTGAATCGTTGTTAGAATACCAATGAAGATATTCAGTGAACCAATCGCGAGAGGCGCAAGGGTCTGGAAATTGGTGGGCATACTCTCCTGTGCAAACGATGCAGTACCGCTAATCGTTGAGAGAATAATCGCGGGGATTGTGAACCATGCATGCGAACGAGAATATTTGACATGCGAACGGGCATGCAACCACTTATAACATTGTGCGGCATCGCACCACTCAACCAGGATTTCCTCGTTCTCAGGGGACCATTCAACCTTTATCTTACTTTCTGTAGGCACGCTTGAGTTTCCACCTACGCTTTCTCCATCTCCTTGTTTTGAACTCATTAAAATACAACTATAAAATTAAACCTATAATTGTACGGAATTATGCATTCACTCTTTCATCATCGCTATCATGGGTCAATTCGGACACATTTGTGCGTGGTGTGGCAACGGGAGGCTCTATTAGTTCGTTCGTGAAATCGTCAAGAGGCTCCAGAACATTTGTTTCTTTGGTTGGTTTTTTATCCTTGATTTCTGGAACGATGGTGGGGACCGATGGAGAATCGGCGGAGTTATCATCCCCATATTTTACACGGATATCTTCGGTCAACTCATCTGGTCGGCCATGTACGTCATTGATCGAAAACGTGCAGTTATCATTTACGGTGTCTTCTACCTCGTCGCAAAATGCCTTTAATTTTTGTTTGCTTCGTTCAAGATGTTTTTCATGAGAAATCTGGAAAAAAGCCATGTAGTTCATAAATAACCCAATCTTATTTTGAAGAAGTTGGTTATCGAATTCAAGAGTATTGATCAAGTTGGATATACAATGTCCTACTTTATGATTTATGTAATAGTCTGCAATTTCCTGTCGCTTGGTCTGATAGTGATGAAAAAGGTCTTCAATAATGGATAATACTGTGTTATGTATGCATACTATATCATTCATCGGGTATTCACGAAAAGGCTCAAGATCTTTGTACAGTATGTACTCTCTAAATTTTCGTGATGTCGAATCGGGTAATTTTGCGTCACGATAATATTTAATTACCATCATAAGCAGTTTGTAATAGTCACAATAAAGACGGTTTTGTACAAAGGATACACCTCGTTCGATGCTTTCCAACTCATATTGAAACGATTTAAACTGAAAATAGAACGAATCAACACAGAAAAGAAAGGTTGAATCTGCTGTATGCTGGACCATTTCTGCATAAGCTGATTTCAATGTACCAAGTGTACTTGTTGATTCTGTACGTAAGTTACTGCACTCGTCTACACTCTTACGTATATGAATAAAACTATTTTTTAGTTCTTCTCTATGATGTGCGTGAGATTTGTCGAACTCCATTGTAATATATACATATATAATCACTGTACATATGAAATGAAATAATTATTCTAAAAAAGGTATGAAGTTTCTACGTGTGTACAGTATACATGGAAACTGAACCGATAGAAAACTTTTGCAAACTTGTTATTGACATGTTACAAGATGTCGAACCCGTATTTCCCGAGTTTAAAGACACAGTTCAAACCCTCGTGGAAAGCTGTAAAGAAGATAAGAATACGATTTATTCATACGCGATGGGTGTAATTCCACCTCGGTTCTTCGATATTCTCTATCACAACGATGAGATGTTTAGTGACGAAGGTATTGACACGCAGTTTTTACCTGGTCTTGATTTTGCGCATCTATTCAAAGCAGAAGGTGTATCTGACAACACAAAGGATCAGTTATGGAAATATCTTCAATTAATTCTTCTCTCGATGGTAGAAGGTGTAAAGGATAAATCCGAATTTGGTGACTGTGCCGATTTATTTAGTGGTATTAACGAGGATGATTTACATGAAAAGATGAAGGAAGCATTTGAGGGGGTAGGTGAAATGTTTGATAATGAAGAGGGAGAGGGAGGTCAGCAAGAAGAGGGAGAAGAGGGAGAAGAGAAGGAGGGGGAGTCATCCGGTAGAAGAATGCCCGGAGGTATTCCTAACATTGAATCACTACAAGAACATTTGAAGTTTGTGTTTGAGGGAAAGATTGGTACACTCGCAAAAGAATTAACACAGGAAATGAAGGAAGAGCTATCTGACCTTATTGGGGATGATGGGGAAAATGCAAATCCAAAAGATGCATTTAAACGACTTGTGCGAAATCCCAAGCGCATTCAAGACCTCATTAAAAAGCTCACTGCACGCGTAGAAGAAAAGGTAAAGAGTGGAAATATTAGCAAGGAAGAGCTCATGACCGAAGCCAAGGAAATCATGGGCAAAATGAATGAGTTTGGCGGAAAGGATAAGTTCATGAACATGATGAAAGGCATGGCCAAGTCGGTGGGAGGTAAGGGAGCCAAGTTCAATATGGGCGCGTTTGAGAAAATGGCGAAGCAGGGAGAAGAGCGCGAACGCTTATTGAAGAAGTTAGAGGAACGCAAAAAGTCCCGAATTGTCGAAGAAAACAATAAGAAAACGTTTACTATCGCAGGGGAGGAACAGGAGAAAAGTCAACGTGAATATGCTGACAAGATTATTAATGAAATGATTGCTGATGATGAAATACTGCCGCCGCCGCCCAAGACAAAAAGTAAATCAAAGTCAAAATCAAAATCAAAGAAGGGTAAGAGTAAAAAATAAACGGATATAGTAAATGAATATTCTTAACTTCATAAATCTGCGTGTTTTCATCGTTACTTTTTTGGCCGGTCTTCTTATTCTATACCACGTAATGCCTAATGAGGATATTGTCTATGTGTATCCTACGCCGGAAAACGTGGATTTGATCCAGTACAAAGATAAGGCCAATAATTGTTACTCGGTAAATAAGAAGGAAGTTGAATGTCCTGAAAAAAGTAGCTTTTTATCACACATCCCCATCCAGTAAAATGCACATCTATAATATATGCACTTTGCCAAACTAATTCATACTGATGCGGGACGAATTATGTTTTCTGCCATTTTAGGACTCGGGCTTGCTACCATGTTTAGAAAAACTTGCCGAGACAAAAACTGTATAAAATTTGCCGGACCCGTATTGTCGGAGTTTGAAGACAAGATTTACAAATTTAATGACAAATGTTATAAATATAACGCGGATCCTATGCCGTGCGCGAGTCATAAGAGAACACTTGAAATGAAAAAACAATAACTTATTCGTTGCAATTGTAACAAATAAGTGTTCTATTGTTGTATACTATATGAACAACGTCACTCGTATAAGCGACCTACCTGCGAATGATGCGCAACATCCGTCCAATTTAAGCAACACTCTTGTGAAGGAACAAAGTACTAATTATGTTCCCATTAATGTGCATCCAAATCCTTACGGTATATCAGAACAAAATCCTATTATGCCGCACCAGGAACAGGGCAGAGGAAATACACAGCAAGTTTCTGAGCAGTATGGTCAACAGCAGTATGGTCAACAGCAGTATGGTCAACAGCAGATGGTCGCCGAACAATCGCTCCCGTCACGTGATATACCCATGGATACAACCAACGTTACGCAAGATGCTCAGACACAACCTAATTATATTCCACCACCTCCACCGGTTCATGATTATATTGCAGAATATGCAAAGGAGGATGAAAAAATGAGAACGGCTGAAGTAAATGATAAAGGCAAAATATTTGATGCGTTTGTATCGGAGATACAAATGGCTCTATTTGTGGCTGTATTGTTTTTATTGTTCCAGACATCCATGGTAAGAAAACTAATGTGGAATCAATTTACATGGCTTCCGATATTGAACGCCGATGGAAACCTTAACATGTCAGGACTTGTACTGAAAAGCTTCATGTTTGGTGTATTCTTTTACGGTAGTCAAAAAATGGTGGATTTCTTGACCAGCTTATAATTACTTTCTCGCCTTGCGAGTCTTACCGCCCTTCTTCTTTTTATTAGACGGGTCGTATTTCAAAAACCAGGACTGATACTCTTTGGATGTCTTGTTCTTTATCGATTTCATTTTGTTCCCTCGTTGAACCATAATATCTCGCAATGACATTTGCTTTCCTATGCAAGGAAGGGTATACCGACGCATTAGTGGCTTTCCCATGCCCTCTCTGGTACGATGCATCTTAAATAATTGGTATGACATGCACATAAGTCGGTCTACGTTATACTCGGTCCCGGCGTATATGAATGCAAGATAAAATGATAAGATAGTATCAATTGTTGCAACACGAATCGAAATATCATTTTCATGAATAACGTTATAGTTATGACAGGCAATTGGCTTGTACACATATATGCGCGCCTTACCATTCACAATGAATGTGTAGTGTTCGGGTATAATCTCACTATTCTCTTCGTGTTTTTCAATCTCAATTGTTACATTTAATTTGCGAATGTTGTTTTTCAACATGTCGATCATGCGGCCAGGGTTAGTAGCAAGTACATCAAAACTCGGAGTCATGCCCATGCGTCCATTCTTCATAAACATTCCTGCAGCAAACGCTCCAAAGAATACTCCTCCTTGCTGGATCACTGTATCAAATATATTTTTCTGAATGGGATCATTATTGACAATACCCTTTGAAATGTTAACGGGTGGACAATTCTCGCCCCGCATAGGGTAATAATGATCAAGAAGCTCCAGGCGTTTTACAACTTTCTCCCATCGCGAAACATCTCCCATAGGTCGCGATAACTCCAAATGCATGCTCATTCGGAGAAAATCGGGCGGGGCGTAATGGATATGGTCTATAACCATGGCGTCTTTTTGCAATTTCTTAAATAACCCATAAGGAATCATTGTAATATCAGCCACCGGTACATAATCAGCAAACACCTTGTATGTTCCGTGATGCACCCCGGCTTTTGCCTCTATATTCCCATAACCGGCCTTGTGAAAGATATCGGCAAGTTCGATTGCGTGCTCCATCGCTTTGGGAGAATAAAAATCATAATCAGGGACGTCCAATTTTGGATTGTAAAACCGGGCGTCCGGAGGAAGAATATCATTGATTGCAGACCCACCATAACAAACAAGTTTCTTATTGCGGATGAATTCACGCGTTATCTTCAGCATGTTTACCACACTTACATCTTGCGCAACATTCTTTTTCTGTATATCCGAAATCTTATCGGATCGATCGCGGACGATCGCCAATTGGCAATCAGCAAAGTCCATATCATCTTTGCAAAGTTTTGACATTAGTTATATAGTCATTATATTTTTTCATGCATTATTCAAAATGAATGAAAACTATTCAGTTGCCCGTTTCGCATATGCAATAGCATTTTCTAATGGCACAAATGCGCTCCCGTGATGATTAAAAAAATTATCGTACTCAACTAATTTGGGAGATTTAAGGTGAATCCGATAGCACGGAATCTGAACCGCATGAGAACTAAGCAAGTTATAGATCGACGGTGCGCCGCTATCATTATCGTTATAGAATTCAGGTACACCGATGACTAATCCGGTTCGGTTAGTCAATGCCCCGTTTTGGTTAAATGCCCCATGGAACGCAGGTTCATCCATAATATCAACAAACCGCTTTTTTCGGCATAGTTCCTTGGTGCCTGACTCGATATTCATAATGTTTCCTAATTCAAAACATTTGTCAGTAACATTACAATTTGAACGCGTTTTAAATGAGGGGTCGTACGTGTTGTCAATAACCAAAATGACCTTCCCTTGTAATGATAACAATGGCGTGGTCGATGGGTTAATGGTTCCTTTGTATAATCGATCCCCAACGATTTGTGTAATACTTTTGGCAATGTCCGAATATGCATCATAATCGTTCTCAATTACCTTTATACGAAGATGAATAAACATGGGGTCTGTTGGATTTGGTGCAGTTAGCACGAACCCATAACCCATCACCGCCTCTAATGCGGTTTCAAGGGGTATATGATTTCGAGTCTGGGTCGTTTCATAGTTTCGGTCGGTTGTTTTTCCAACAACGATCTGACCATCCCGCTTCATAATCTCAAAGTCAAGAAACCGGCATCCACGATTGATTACATAACGGATTGCGTCCTTGCTTACAAAGTCGTTTCCGTCAATGGCAGTATTATAACTACTTTTAATTAAGTAATTCTGTATAGGAAGTTGTCGGTTACCGGTATAACTATTGATGTTGACTGCATAATCAAAAACATGGTCCGGATTAAACCCTTCTTTCTTTGGAGAAAAATACCATATGACAAAAATTATGACAACCACCAGCATAAAAACAATTTTCATATTTATAGTTGCCATGATTATATAGAGTATAGTATATACGTATATAATAATGGCTGGTGGACTTTTGAACTTAAAAGCGACTGGCGCTAACAATGTCATTTTAAACGGCAACCCTACCAAAACATTTTTTAAAGTGACCTACGCTAAATATACGAATTTTGGGTTACAAAAATTTCGTATTGACTATGATGGGCTGCGTGAACTGCGACCTTCCGTTGAATCCACATTTAATTTCAAAGTGCCGCGATATGCTGAGCTATTGATGGATACCTATGTATCCGTCACACTCCCTGATATATGGAGTCCACTTTACAACCCATGCACTGAGACAAATAACCGATGGACCGCATATGAATTCAGATGGATTAAGGAAATCGGCTCACGTATGATAAAGGAGGTTGTTTTGAGTTGTGGCTCAAGTGTGATCCAACGATATACCGGGGATTACATAGCGGCTCTTGTAGAGCGCGACTTTTCTTCTGAGAAAAAGGAGTTATTTAATCGCATGACAGGCAATGATCCCATACTGAATGATCCCGCAAATGTATTGGGACGCATCAACACGTATCCGTCCGCATTTCATACACAGTCGGCAACTGGCGCAGAGCCCTCTATCCGTGGACGCACCTTATATATACCTATCAATACATGGTTTACTCTTGACCAAAAGCGAGCATTCCCCCTTATTGCATTGCAGTACAACACTCTTAATATATCCGTTACTCTTCGATCTATACAAGATTTATTCCAGGTACGTGATGTATTTGATTCGCAATATAATTACCCTTACATGCGACCGGACTTTAACGAAGACCGTTTTCAGATGTACCGATTTTTACAAACGCCACCAAGTGTCCTCAGTGATTCGTCATACTATGAAAACCAAGTGCGAACATGGAATGCAGACGTCCATTTAATGGCCACTTATTGTTTTCTCTCTCCCGAAGAGGCAACCAAGTTTGCTCGCGAAGACCAAGTATATCTGATAAAGGACGTATATGAACATAAATTCGAAAACATAACCGGTACCCAAAAACTCAAGATAATGTCATCAGGTATGGTATCATCATGGATGTGGTATTTACAGCGAAATGATGTTAAGATGCGTAACGAATGGCATAACTATACAAACTGGCCTTATGGAAACCAGCCGGGAGTGCTACAATTGGCTCCGCGAAACATTTTCTCTCTCATTCCACCAAATACCATTCCAAGAGACTATGGGCCATCTTATGATCCACAAGATGGTAAAAACACTGGACATTATATCACTGGTGATTTCAAAGCCATAAACCAAAAGAATATTCTACAGACAATGGGAATCTTGATGAACGGCGATTATCGCGAAAACATCCTTACACATGGCGTGTTTGATTATATCGAGAAATACACCCGAACACAGGGGTATGCAAAAGACGGATTATATTGTTATAATTTCTGTCTCAACTCTGACACCCGTGAAACACAACCAAGCGGTGCAATTAATATGAGTAAATTTAAATCAACCGAGCTTGAGATTACAACACATGTGCCCGAAGTAGATTTAGTGAATTCCAACATAGATGTCATCTGTAATGAGAACGGAGAAACGATTGGTGTTCGTAAGTTAAACTACAAGCTATTTGATTACGCATACAATTTTGTTCTATATGAAGAGCGATATAATATTCTATCATTCATTGGAGGGAATTGTGGTCTTATGTATGCCCGTTAATGACACACTCTTTTTTACCTCATTCATATTATATACTATGAATGAAACAACTTGGAAGACCGACAATCAATCCACCACTGTCGAAGACTTTTCTACCCAAGATATGCTTGACAAGCTCAATGCATTAAGATCGAAAAAAAGGTACGAAAATTTTACAAATGTACCCTTGGTAGAAAGCGTTCATGACAAGAAAGTGGTAGAAGGACTTGATAACGGATTTCTTAATGGATATTTTGGTCTCAATGATTCTGATTATGACGGGCATGATAATGTAAAAGATGAAAAAGAAGACATCAATAAGGGTTCGCCATTTTCTGCTGCATCAGACGCCATTTCGAGAGCCATTAAATACATTATGGAAATTATACCTCATTTCATTTATTACATGGCCATTCTCATATATCTTATATTCAGTGGCGGGGATACAATAAATACTGACGGATATGGTCCGGACGATTTGCGAAAATCTCTTAACGATGATCAGAGACATGATATCGATTTGATTTACAATTACATATGCTGGACCATGTCTATCATCCTTGCAATTCCACTGACATATTCGCTTCACTTTTTCTCCTTCTACAAGGAAACAGTTGTCGATGAAAATCCTGCCCCAAAAGAAGCATTCAATATCAATGACCCAACAGGCACACGCCCGACGTTTGATAGTCCGGGCGGCGACTGGATACCGCTGTTGTTTGGGTTCGATTATAAGAAAACGATGGAACTGTATTGTGGATACGGAAACGATGAGGGCGGCAAGTTCACCGGCCTTCAATTCTTACTAATCCCCCTATTTTTGCTCTTTGAGCCAGCCATTCATGCACTTGACATCATCCATAACACGTTAATGGTGAGATTTCCTTCTTGGATCAATACCGTCAGAGAGTCTCTGCAAAGGTACGGAATACGTATTTCTCTTACAATGGTATTCTTTGTACTCGCGGTTCTCTTCTCGAATGCACTGTATTATGGAAGCGGATACTTAAAGAAAATACTCCCAGAAATGCTGAAATTCAAGTTTACAAACAAAAAGGGCGCTCCGTACCCACTGGTTATTATTATCTTGTTTGTTACATTGTTCCCGTATCTTTCTACCGCACTTAATCTCGGAAAGATGTTTACGCCACCCACCGCCGATATGTTATCAAAAGAAACAACCGACAAAAAGGAAGGTGAAGATGGGGACAGCTGCAAAACATCCATGTTTGGAAACGGCCTCTATATCCCCTATGTGTCACTTGGATTTGTTTCGGCACCGGTGGCATTGGGAACGAACATTCTCATTTTCATTGCAAATACCTTACGATTCATGTTTAGTTATATGACATCTATGACGATTGTGCCATTGTATACAGTATTCTATGTATTGATGTACGTAATCATACGACCCATCACGTTATTTGGTAACAAAATAGGGTCTCTCATGAAGAATATCGATATTTCCAAACTTGCCGACGGTGAACAATTCAATTCGTTTTATACCACCGCAGACGGCATTGATGAAAAGATTGACGAGGCGGAGATTCGACGTGTCCTTGACAGTGTCCAACCCAGCGGGTTTATAGGTTGGATTACAAATATGTCCAACCTGGTTTCGAGACTTTCCACAACAATGTTCTTCCCGGTGTTCACTCTCCTATTCATGTCGCTTCTTGGTAAAGCGGCAAAGGACTTCTCTATTACCAAAAATAATAACATCCGTGGTATCGCAGTGCCATTGTTGAGCGCATCAACCGTAATGATGTTCTTGGTGTACATACGCGGTATACTGAAATCCGACCGCCCGTCCGCAAGAATGCTTCTTAAGTATCTGGGGGTGTCACCAAGTGAAGGTCTTACAATCGATGACATGGCCAAACAATTAGAACTCATAATAAACAAACACGGTAAGGACACGGAGAACCGTTGGGACTATATTAACGAAGAATTCAAGGGCTTTTTCAATGAAGAAATGAAGGACAAGTATCCTGCAGGAGACTGGGCAAAGTATGGAAAGGAACGAGACCCCAAAAATAAGGCACCCTATAAAAATATGCCGATTTCCGATTTCAAACAGGGTGTATATAGGTACCTAACGCACGCCGCGAGGAAATACATGCCCATACATGCACTAATGCGTGATGATTGTGCTATTCGTAAAATGTTCCACATGAGTATGGTTCAATGTGAATAAAAATATTGTGTTGTAAATGGCATAGAATTTGCCTTCTATGCTATTTTTATATGCCGGATAACAAAAAATTCTATCCGTTCGTTAGCGTATGCACCCCTACCTTTAATAGGAGACCGTTTATTGAAAATGCAATTCGCTGTTACAAAAATCAGGACTATCCAAAAAATCGCATGGAATGGGTCGTTATTGATGATGGAACCGACTGCGTACGTGACATCTTTGATAATGCCAACATTAAAAATCTCAAATACTCGTACGTTGATAAAATGCACTTGGGACAAAAGCGCAACCACATGCACACAAAGGCAAAAGGAAGCATCATTGTTTATATGGATGACGACGACTATTATCCACCAGATCGCGTGTCGCATGCTGTAGAAACCCTAACAAATAACCCCTCCGCATTGTGTGCCGGGTCAAGTGAGATATACATTTATTTCAAGGGGCTTAAGCGAATGGTGCAATTTGGACCATATGGCCCCAATCATGCCACTGCGGGAACATTTGCGTTCCGCAAGGAGCTCCTCCAACAAACTCAGTACGAAGACTCTGCGGCAATTGCAGAAGAACGCAAATTTCTTAAGGAGTATACGATCCCTTTTGTTCAACTGGACCCCATGAAAACGATCTTGGTGTTTTCGCATGAACACAATACATTTGATAAACGCGAAATGCTCGTAAATCCTAACCCCCAATTGGTCAAGGATTCACCCAAAACAGTGGACGACTTTATCAAAAATAAGGATGGTCGTGAATCTCCGATAAAGACATTTTTCATGGAGGCCATTGATGCGCTTGTAGATGCATACGAACCTGGGAGACCAGAAAATAAGCCTGAGGTGCTTAAGCAAACGATCGAGATTAAACAGAAACGCAAGGAACTACAAGAGAGTCTTGAGTTAGAATTTAAAACCCAGCCTACCGGCATTACGATGGATTATAAAGGTACGCCCAACAAAAACCTTAATAGATTGGAAGTATTAGAAGTAATACAGACTCTAAAGGCTGAATTACGCAAAGCGATTGAGTACCAACAAACAAATCCTCCAGTTAGACGTCAAGCGCCAGATGGGACAGAAACAATTGTTACAACCACTGAATTGGTAGAACTATTGAAAGCATCCAATGCACAACGGGATCAAGTTATTCAACGATGCCAAGAACTCGAGAAAAAATGCGCAGAGCTGGAAAATGCGACATTGCAAAAAAGTAAATTATAATTACTATGTCTGAACTATTACTGACTCTGTTGTAATAGACTTATCTAAGTAACGATATATCCGTTTTATCTCCAAACGACATATATCATACCCATCGAGATACTTTTCAAGTTTGCACAGATTTTCGGACGACGTCATATCGTGATAGAAATATCGAAACTCTTGAAAGAAACATAACATGTCCTTCTTATCCAGACCAAGCTTCTGGCACAGCAATGAAATAAAGTTATTGTTGCTGTATTCTGACGAATACTTAGTAAGAACCTTTGTGAATCGAATATCGCCAGTCTTTCCCTTTTTTACGAGCGCAGGCTGTGCATGTAGTATTCGGTTGTTGCACATGAGTTTCATGATATAACTCATCTCATTGAACTGCCAAATCTGGTATCGAAATGTAATTCGGTCGATATAATCAGCGAAACAAATGTTCTTAAGAAGTTTACAGTATATCGGGAGATGACTATATTTATTGCCAAACAAGTCTACGACATTCTCGTGCCATAACAACGAAACCGTGGTGCGTTCTGTTTCGTTCATAATGTCACCAAACTTTGAAAACGGTATGTCTGTATTGAACATTTGTTTGGTGATTTGTTTCACGTCATCATTGTAATTTTTTATCTGGAAGATCTTTACAAATGACACCTCGTCAACAATTTGTTTATTTTTACTATACAGGTCTGCGAGGAAATACAGTTTTCTTAAATCTCCTTGAATGTAATCCATTGCAACACGTTTCATGGTGTCACTAAATGTGCTGAACTCAGGGAGAATCATATCCAAACATTTTGAAATCTGTGCGTTTGTGGGTTTGGATATCTCGAATACATTACACACCTTCATGAGCTCCTTTGTTTTTTTGTCCGATAGCATATTACCAATGCATATGATTGGTATGTTGCTTCGATGTTCGCTCTGTTGCTTCTTGGTTTTCTTTTGTCGAATTAGTTTGATAAGTGACGTGATGCCCCCTTTATCTCCGCTATTCATACCATCAATTTCATCCATGATAATGGCCAAGCGACGCTTTTTCTTGCGCATCATATCAAGAACATTTACATTGGCTAAATGGTCGCTTGTCAGAGACTCAATCAAGTGCTTATTACGTACGTCGCTTGCATTATATTTGATAACATCATAGTCTATTTCCTTCAGTAGACGCTCTATAAAGAAGGTTTTTCCTGATCCGGGGCAACCGTGAACATAAATACCTTTTTTATTATTTGATGCATCGTTATATTTCTCGAATGCCAATATTTGTTCTTTGATGTCTCTGTCAATATCGTTGCGACCAAGGATATGATTGAACGAAGGGCGGTGTTTGTGCATTACTATTGATATACTATCTCCTTTATACATATTTGTTCCTCTGTAGTGAACAAATATGGTGTTTCTATCGTCCAAACGCACTAAAATCTGACGTGATGGGTAAGAATTTGTCGTCGCCCTTATCCGGGACGGCACCGAAACGGTTATTTACACCACGGTTTGCCTGATTTCCAAAGTACTGAGTACGTTGAGTAGCACCGCTCTCTGTGTTAGTTTGAACATTGGTCTGAGGTGCAGTCATTGGCACAGTCATTGTATTTGATGGTGCACTACGATCGCCAAGCCCCTTGATACCAGAATAGATGTCAGTGATT
>Ga0315315_10002328_pt1 | contig 17355 bp, 19 predicted proteins | sample M140m3416metaG_FD_203699 | JGI IMG/M metagenome (GOLD analysis project Ga0315315, IMG submission 203699) | Ammonia-oxidizing marine archaeal communities from Monterey Bay, California, United States - M1 40m 3416 | ecosystem: Environmental > Aquatic > Marine > Intertidal zone | place: USA... | reverse complement strand
GTTCACGAATCATTTATATTAAGATCGTTAAAAAAATAACATAAATAGTAGTATGACAAAGAAACTAGAAGAAGAGTTTAATTTACCACCTATTGAAGAGGCAATTCAATCTGAAAAGCAAGAAGAAGAGCCAGTAAACATTCAAACTGTGGAAGATGCTATTAGTGTTAGTGAAAAAATTAACAATGCTTTACAAGAAGTCAGAGGAATGGAGCACCATGATAAAGAAATGGACACTATTGCTCAACAGGCAGTTGAAAGTTATGAACAATTAATGAGTCTCGGTATGAATATGACAGACATGGCGGCAGGTAGTGTGTTTAACAATGCGGCCAACATGTTAAAAATTGCATTAGAGGCCAAGGACAGTAAAGTTCATAGAAAACTAAAGCAAGTTGATTTAATGTTAAAAAAAGCAAACCTAGATCACAGAGTAAAATCAAAAGGAGGCGATCCTGACTTTACTGCAACCGCACTAAGCCGCAATGATTTACTTAAAATTCTAGGAGAAAATGATAAATAGTTTTATAGTGGTATTTCCACGCATAAATTAGGAGAAAAAAATGGCACAATCAAAAGGAAACGGAGCAGGTGTAGCCGAATTTGTAACAGGTAGTCTTATTTCAAGACATAACCTTAAAGCAATTTTAGTTGACACAGGTGCAGACCTTAGAACAGAAGATGACGCATCAGGTGAAGCAGTTGAAAGAGCATTAAGTCTTATTCAACCACTTATGTATGTAATTCCTACAGCAAACGCAGGACAAATTCATGCAATCGTTGACGGTAGTCAATTAGATGCGGCTTCATTACAAGCACAACTAAGAGCAATCGGAACATCCGGTGTTAATAGTTATGACTTTTCAGGGGCAACTGTAACTTTAGGTACTGGTTTAACAGTAGCATAATTTTTTAGTTAAGCAAATTTAAAAAGGCAGATTTTATTCTGCCTTTTTTTATGGATAGATGATAAATACATGTAACAGGAGATTTTACGATGCAATTTAAAGACTATCTAACAGAAAGTTTAAACAAAGAATACTCATACCGTGTAAAAATTGCGGCTGATTGTACTGCTGACCATTTAGCAGTTATAGAACAAGCCTTAGGCAAGTACAATGTTATTAGTGTTGCTGATTTTAAACGCAAACCAATTTCAGAAAACCCAGTAGAGTTCGCAAGAACTAAGGGTGTTAAACTTGTTTCAGAAGTTTGCTCAACTGATATAGTAACTGGATATCCTGTTAATCCAAGAATACTTGAAGTTTGGCTTGCAGTCAACTTAGGTCTCGACCATGATAGAGTTTTATGCTATGATGTTAAAGAACCAAGAAGACATTTTGCCGATCAAGCAGAAGAAAGAATGGAAAACGACAAAGATAGACAAGTCACAGAAGAAGATGCAGTTCTTAATAATGAAGAACAAGAACATTATGAGATTGATGAGGACGAAAGCAGAGACTACGGATATGGTGAGGCTCATAATGCTAAGTTCTTAGAAGAATTAGCAAAAATCAAAGCGGAGAAAGGCGCAGACTATTTCCGTCAGTATCCTTCAAAAGATGATTTAATGGGTGACACACTTAGAGCAACATGGGATAGTATTAACAATGTTCCTAATATGGGTGCTGGACAAGAGTCAAGCAAAGAAGTTACTACTATTACTCAAGACGGAGTCACAACATAATGAGTAACAAAATGTCAGACCTAGATGCATGTAGAACTCTTTTAAGCATTATTGATGAAATGTATGAAGCAGATGGCATCACACCAAAATTAAACGAAGATCCTAGAGAAGCATGTCATAGCAAAACACATGATTGTGCAACTAAAGTCATTCACCCAACATGGGGAGAAGGCAAACCAATGTACGAAAGTCATGCAGTACCAACAGACGAAGGTTATGTTGCTTGGTATGATGTAGAATTTGCACATGGTATAGAGAAAGAAGTACCTGCAGAAGATATGGAAATTATCACACTTGCAGAACACGGTGCCGTAAATGCTAGTGAATTCAAACCTCACATGATGTTTCATCCAGAAACAGGTGAAGGCGTAGAAGTTAAAAAGAAGGCAGATCACGACAAGTATGCTAAGAAAGGTTATGTACATGACAAAAAAGACGTTAAGAAAAACGTAAAAGAAGATGATTTTGATGATCAAGAACCTCAGACTAAAACAATGCCAGTAAATAAATCAATAGAACTTGCAGGTGATAGTTTATATGATGAAGATAGAGAAAATCCTCAATCAGTAAATGTTGAAGAAATTAATATTTCAGGCAACGAAGCATACGTTGTGCATGATGGGCCTTGGAAAGTATATACAGATACTGGTTTTGAAAAAGCAGTCTGTGAAATGTTAGGAAAAGAATGCAGTTGGTCAGAACAAGGTATGCAAGAAGATGGAGTAGCACACTTTGATGTTGAAATGCTTGAGCAAATGAGAAAGTTAGCAGGCTTAAATGTTAATGAAGCAATGATGGACGCATATGGTGTGTCAGATTGTGGAGCCGGCGAACCAGAACAACAAGTAGATGGTTCTGTTTCTTTTAGACAAGAGAAAAATACAGACAAAGGTTCAGTAAGTATTGATGCAAGTGCAGATGATATGCAAGAACTTGCAAAAGTGTTACAAATGGCAGGACTTACATTACCAAAAGAAATGTCTGGTAGCAGTGAAGCATCAGCAAATGATGAAGAACCAGAACAAGAAGAATTACTTTTACCAAAAACAGATGATGAAGCCAATGGTGATGATGCAGAAAAACAGAATGCAAAGCAAACCTTGGTTAATATTATCAAAGACAAACTCCAAAAGCGTCTTAAGTAATTCCTATTCCGATATAAATACTAGCATGGAGCAATTACATGCCTAGAGGAACCGCGGATACCAGTTTAGTAAAACCTGCTAATCAGGTTTTTGACTATGACGAAAAAACTATACTAGAATTTAAAAATTGTGCTGACAATGACGGCGGACCTCTGTACTTTATGACTAACTTTATGGCAATACAACACCCTACTCAGGGAAACATGCCATTTGAACCTTTTGATTATCAGTTAGACCTCATAGAAAACTACAACAACCAAAGATACAGTATAAACATGCTGGGTAGACAGATGGGTAAAACTACTGTAGCCGCAGGATACTTGCTGTGGTATGCTATGTTTAAGCCTGACAGTACAATACTTGTTGCGGCACACAAAGCCGTTGGTGCTAGTGAGATTATGCAACGTATTAGATATGCATACGAAAGTTGTCCTGATCATATTAGAGCAGGAGTTGTAGAATATAACAAAGGCAGTATTACATTTGATAACGGTTCACGTATTGTAAGTAGCACAACAACAGAAACAACTGGTAGAGGTATGTCACTTACACTAGTTTACTTAGACGAGTTTGCATTCGTTAGAAATACTATTGCAAAAGAGTTTTGGACTTCATTATCACCTACACTAGCAACAGGTGGTAAGTGTATTGTTACTAGCACACCAAACAGTGATGACGATACGTTTGCTACAATTTGGGCAAACGCATTGAAAACTTTTGATGAGTACGGAAATGAATCAGAAGATGGCACTGGTAGAAATGGTTTTATGGCGTACAAAGCAACTTGGGATCAGCACCCTGATAGAGACAGTAATTGGGCGGCACAAGAACGTAACAGTATTGGTGAAGAACGTTTTAGAAGAGAGCATGAATGTGAATTTGTTATATATGATGAAACATTAATTAGTGCATTAAAATTAGTTGAGATGAAAGGAATAGATCCAATTAGAACAATGGGACAGGTTCGTTGGTACAAACATCCACACCCAACTTGCACTTATGTAGTAAGTTTAGACCCAGCAACAGGAACAGGCGGAGATGCCGCAGGTATCCAAGTTATAGAATTACCTACAATGGTACAAGTTGCTGAATGGCAACATAACTTAACTCCTATTGAAGGACAAATGAAAGTTATGATGGAAATCATGCAATACTTACAAGAACTGCAAGTTGCACAAATATATTGGAGTGTAGAGAACAACAGTATAGGAGAAGCCGCACTTGTAGTAATTAGAGATACAGGCGAAGAAAGTTTCCCAGGAGACTTTTTACATGAGCCTAAAAAAGTTGCTGGTAGACGTGCTAGGAAAGGTTTTCATACAAGTCATAGAACAAAAGTAGAAGCATGTTTAAGTGCAAAGCGATTAATAGAACATGATAAAATTACACTTCACAGTAAACCTCTGATTTCTGAATTCAAAAACTTTGTTGCAAAAGGTAATAGTTTTAGTGCTAAACCAGGCGAACATGATGACTTAGTTATGTCCTTTATGTTAGGTATTCGTATGATTAACTTTATAAGCACCTTTGAAGATGAAGTGTTTACAGCAGTTAATAGTACTCTTGCAAACCCACGAGACTACGGTGATTACGACCAAGAATGGGACGATAACGACGACGATGGACCAATGCCTTTGGGTATTCTTTGATAATACTTTGATAAATAGTATTAATAAGGAGTAATCAAATGGCAGTAAATGTTGAAGTAGTAGCAGAAAAAGTATTTAACTTACTTGCTGGTAATGGCTACGACATCTCTAATCTAGACTCAAAAGGTGACAAAGTTATTGACCCACAAGATGCAACTAGATTTGTAGTTGTAAATCCAAACATTTTAGTTAGGCTAGACAAAGCAACAGAAACTCTTTCTATGGGAGTAAGGGAAGACTTTGACGATGATAACCTAAGAGAAGCATTTAAGTCTTTAGCAGGTGATTATTTAATGAATTTTGATTACAGAATATTTGGTAAACAATTAAAACCAAAATCAGAAACAATAGATATAGCACAAAAATCAGAGAAGAATATGGGCGATGTATTAGAAGCAATAAACGAATTAAGAAAACTTTCAGGACTCAGCGAGTCAGAGGAATTAAATGAATTCCAACAGTTTGATCCAAATGTATTAGATGCGGCATATGATGTTTTAAACAGAGAGCAAAATAACATTTATAATCGTCAGGGAAGAGAGGCTCTTTTAAAAACATACAGTAGAAGCGGCAGAGAACGTATGGCTAAAGTGTTGTACAAAAAAGGTGTAGTTACTAATTTTTCTCAAGCATTATCCTTAGTGGACATTTATTTTGACAACAGTGATTTAAAAAGTTCAGTTGAACATACTGGTGAACCTATTGAAGAATATGAAGACAGACCAAGTCTAGATCAAGATTTACCAAGTAACTATTTTGACAATTTACGAAGAGTAAAGAAAACAATCAAAACTAAATTTGGTGATGATGACAGAATTGATATGATTATATCCAGACTAAATGATGAAGAAAAAGCAAAAGGAAGAAAAGCAGATCCAAACAATATTTTAATGAAAGTATCTAAACACATGAGTGAATCAACAGAATGGGAAAAGATTGAAGAAGGCTTTAGTCCAATGTCAGGTAGTACTAAAACCAGTTACCAAGGTCTTGATAATGTAAAATTAGTTATCAGACACAAAAAAGAAGTCAACGAAGAAATACGAGGTTCTAGAAGTAGAAACATTTCTAGTATCTTTGTACAACGAGGCGACGAAAGATTTAAAATGGCGGAAAACAATCTAAAGGCCGCTCGAGCAATGGCAAGACATGTTAAAAATGGTGGTGAGCCGTTTGATGCAGTTGGTAGTGCTATTAATGAAATGGCTGTAGAGCAAAGAAAACTCAGAGAGTTTATACGTTATGTTAAAAAATCAGGACTAGTCAACGAAGACAATGAATCTTTTGTAAATTTAGCAGTGGAAAACATTAACTATATTACATCAGCATTCACTAAATTAGCAGGTGTTAAGTCATATGCTACAGCAGTTGAAGATGTTACTGATAGAAGAAACACAGAAGTTCTTCAAGATGATATAGATTTAGAAAGCAAATTTACTGAAACACACTTTGACGATAGAGTTGCAAATGTTGTTGATTTTGTTAAATCAGCAATGTCGAGAAAAACTGCATTCGAAAGTTATATTGATAAAGCAGTTAGCAATGAATCATTTGCACAACTTAAAAATATGCTATCAGAAGATGATGGTATGGAGTTTGCAACACCACATGCTAAGTTAGGCTACCAAGTTAGTCAAATGAGTAATAGTGTTAATGACCCACGTTTAGGAAACTATTTGACAGGTATTAGTAAAAAGCTCTACAGCGGAGACAGAATGTCACAGCACGAATACACTACTATTAAAAGTTGTTTATTAGGTGCTCATGACACACCGTCTGCTCCTACAAGTGTAGCAGAGAGTGTAGAAGACCAGTACGAAAAATTCATAGAGCAATTTGACATTCTATAAAAACCACATCATAGCAATATGATAGCAACACTATAGATGTTGCTTTAAGTGTAGACAAACAAGCAATTTACCCACTTTATAGTGGGTTTTTTGTGGCTATTTAGATAAATAAAATTGTTAAGAAAAAATGTGTCAATATTTTTTAGAACTTTTTTTAAAAAAACGGTTGACTTTTCTTATCTAGGCATTTATAATAAACCCGTTATCCACAAGTTGTAGATAACACACATGGCAAACATGGCAAATATATAGGAGAAATATCATGGCCTCATTAGCAGAAATTCGAGCAAAGCTCGCCTCAATGGAAACCAAGCCTGGTTCCACAAGAACGCAATCCGATAACGCAATATTCCCTCATTGGAACATTGACGAAGGTACGTCAGCAACACTTAGGTTCTTACCTGACAGTGATACTAACAACACTTTCTTTTGGGTTGAACGACAAATGATTCGTCTTACCTTCCCAGGTGTGAAAGGCGGAGACAACAAACCAGTTACAGTACAAGTACCTTGCGGTGAAATGTACGGTGACACATGTCCAGTATTAACTGAGGTACGTCCTTGGTTCAAAGACGCAAGTCTAGAAGACATGGGTAGAAAGTATTGGAAAAAACGTTCATACATTTTCCAAGGCTTTGTATGTGATAGTCCACTATCAGAAGAAGCACCTGAAAATCCAATCAGAAGATTTGTAATTTCACCTCAAATCTTTAACATTATTAAATCAGCATTGATGGATCCAGACATGGAAAACATTCCTACTGATTATACTAATGGCTGTGACTTTAGAGTTACTAAAACTACTAAAGGACAGTATGCTGATTATTCAACATCAAACTGGGCTCGTAAAGACAGTTCACTAGATGAAACGCAACTAGCGGCAATTGATCAAAATGGGTTATTTAACCTAAGTGATTACTTACCTGCACAACCAACCGCTGAAGGTTATCAAGCAATTACAGAAATGTTTGCGGCTTCAGTTGACGGTGAGTTGTATGACCCTGTAAAATGGGGTAACTTTTATAAGCCTTATGGCGTAGAAGTTCCTTCAACAGCGGTACAAGAAACTAGTGCTCCTGTTCAAGCAACAGCAACAGTATCTACTCCAGCACCTGCTGTAGCAGAAACAACTGCACCAGCAGTTGAAACTCCTGCACCAGCACCAGCGGCTGAGCCAGTAGCAGAGGCTCCGGCACCTGCACCAGCAGTAGAGGAAGATAAAGGTAAAAAATCAGCAGATGACATTCTGAATTTGATTCGTAACAGATCAACATCATAAGGAGACATCATGCAAAAACCATTTGACTTAACAAAGTTCAGGACGGGTATCACTAAGAGCATTAGTGGTATCAGTGCCGGGTTTCACGACCCTAAGGACTGGATTAGCACAGGCAATCACACACTAGATTATTTAATAAGTGGAGACTTCAATGGAGGTATTCCACTAGGCAAAGTTAGTGTTTTTGCAGGTGAATCCGGTTCAGGCAAATCATTTATATGTTCTGGAAACATTGTAAAGAATGCTCAAGACCAAGGATGTCAAGTTGTGTTGTTTGATTCAGAGAACGCACTTGATGAAGAATGGCTACAAGCATTAGATGTTGATACATCACCAGAAAAACTACTTAAAATTAGTGTTTCAATGATTGACGATGTTGCAAAAGCAATTTCAGAATTTTTGAAAGACTATAAAAGCAACTATGGAGATCTTCCTTATGAAGAAATGCCTAAGTTGGTTTTTGTAGTAGACAGTCTTGGTATGTTATTAACACCAACTGATGTAGCACAATTCGAAAAAGGAGATATGAAAGGAGATATGGGTAGAAAGCCTAAGGCATTAACAGCCTTGGTTAGAAACACAGTTAATCAAATTGCACCTTTTCCGATTGCTCTAATCGCCACTAACCATACTTATGCATCACAGGATATGTTTGATCCAGATGATAAAATTAGTGGTGGACAAGGCTTTATATACGCAAGTAGTATTGTTGTCGCAATGAAGAAACTTAAACTTAAAGAAGACATTGATGGTAACAAAGTATCTACTGTTCAAGGTATTAGAGCCGCTTGTAAAGTAATGAAATCGAGATATAGTAAACCTTTTGAAGGTGTACAAATCAAGATTCCATATGAGCAAGGTATGGACCCATATAGTGGTATGTTAGAAATGCTTGAGTCCAAGGACATTGTGACTAAAGTAGGAAACAAACTATCTTATATTTCACCAGTTACTGGAGAAGAGATCAAAGAGTTCAGAAAAGCATGGACTGGAGATAAACTTCAGGTAATTATAGATGAATGGGATCAGAATCCACTTGTACAAAACGTAGAAGTTGATGAAATTGATCCTGATGATTTTGAACCAACTGAAGAGGAATATACAGATGAGTCCTGAGGTAGCATTACTGCATGAAGTGTGGGATTCTGTAAGGTCGCATATTGCGGTCAAAGAGAGACTACAAGAAGCAGAAAGATTACTCCGAATTTTCGAAGAGCATATTGATATGGGAGACCTACAACAAAATGCTCATGAATTCGACAAAGTTATGAAAGCCGCCATTGTAACATATTACGATGAAGACTTTGAAGACGATGACGATGATGATGAATACGGAGAATGGTAAAGTATGAGTACTTGGTATAATAAAGTAGTCGGAGATTTAGGTAGTATTGTTGACAGTATTACCTATTTTGAAAACGAACTGCAAGATGCTAGGTACGAATGCAGGATTAAAGGCAGTCTAGAAAAGTCTAGTTCTGCCTTACCTGGTATTACCGAGTATCGTTTTAATCAACTACAAGAGATTGAAGCAATACTAGAACACTTAAATATTGAGTTACGCAAAGTAAGATCTGTTACTTTTAGAAAGTATCTAGAGTCTTACAATAGACAACTCTCAAGTAGAGATGCTGAAAAGTTTGTAGATAGTGAGCAAGATGTTATTGACCTTACTCACCTTACTAACCAATTCAGCCTTTTGCGTAATCAATACTTAGGTATTATGAAAGGACTTGATACTAAGCAATGGCAAATAGGCCATATAACCAGACTGCGAACAGCAGGAATGGAAGACATAGTTATCGAGTAATTTATGATCTACGGAATAGGTTCTGATGTACTTGACATTGATAGGTTTGACGACTACGATAAAAGCGGTAGACTTGCACTAAAAATCTTAACTACAACAGAATACAATATTTTCCTTGAACTTAATAAAACCCAAGCAATCAGATACTTAGCAAAGCAATTTGCCTGTAAAGAGGCAGTTTCTAAGGCTTTTGGCACCGGTATGAGGGGCGATATAGTGATGAGTAATATGGAAATTGCCAGGGATAATCAGGGCAAACCTTATGTAAATCCACTAGGAAATCTCCAAAATTACATGGAAAATGAGGGCATAACAGCATCTCATTGCAGTATTTCCGACACAAAAAGACAAGTTTTTGCTGTTTGTGTGCTAGAAAAAGGTTGACAAATACCCAAACTTTAGTATAATAGTAAGCATAGTTAGGAAGTTAGCAAAGAACTTTAAACTAATTCAACTAAACGGTTGACAAGTTACAGATTGATGCTATACTATACTAGTAAATTAAATAAATGCTGTGGGAGGCAATTATGACAAACCAAGTAAAAATATTCCAAGGTACTTACAGAAATGCTCCAATTACGGATACTGTATTTCCTTTGGTGAAGCCAATTCAATATGGCAAAAAAGGTATGTTCGTTACCGTTGATGCAAGTAAGGTACTTGATCCATCTAAGAAAGCAATCCGTGTTTTGATTGAATCTGAGAAAGATGTTTCTTATGTTCCTGCTGAAGACCAAGTAGAAGAAACTGTAGTTGAAGAAAAAGAAGAGACTACTGAAGAAGCACTTGATCGTATTGCAAAACGTTTCGACATTTTAGACCAAATGACTGATGCAGTTGCTAACGGAGTCGTAAGAGGACTTATTGTTAGTGGCCCTCCAGGAGTTGGTAAATCTTTTGGTGTTGAAAAAGTGTTAGAAGAATATGACATGATGACTAAGTTGGCTAACAAGCCACCTAGGACAGAAATTGTTAAAGGTTCTATGACACCGATTGGTTTGTTCCAGACACTTTATAACAATTCAAATGAAGGTGACATCCTAGTATTTGATGACTGTGATAGTGTATTGTTTGACGAAGTATGTCTAAACATGTTGAAGGCTGTTTTGGACTCTGGTAAGAAGAGAACAATTAGTTGGAAATCAGAATCACAGGCTCTTAGAAGGGAAGGTATTCCTGATAGATTTGAGTTCAAAGGTGGTTGTATCTTTATTACTAATGTGGACTTTGAAAGTGTACGTTCTAAAAAGATTAAAGATCACTTGTCGGCTCTTATGTCAAGATGTCACTACATTGATTTAGAAATGGGTAGTGTTGCTGATAGATTCTTAAGAATTAATCAAATCGTCAGAGACGGTATGCTTAATGAATACGACTTCGGTGAAGATGGGAATAAAGAAGTTGTAGACTTTATGATTCTAAAGTCAGCAAGGCTTAGAGAGATTTCATTAAGGATGGTCCTTAAAGTTGCAGATCTTAAACAAATGTCTCCGGACACTTGGAAAGAACTTGCAGAGACCACCTGTATGAAAAGAGTAACAGATTTTTAGTTCTCCCACACTATTATCGTTGCTCGAACTGGAACACTAGCGATTATGCTAGTGTTCCTTTTATTATATTAACTTTAACTTAGAGGTAAAATGAAAGTTACAAAAAATTTGGTTGCATTAGGTCTTCTGCTATTGCTGATTATACCAACAAAAGGATTTGCAGAAGAAATTGAAGAAGTAATTGTTGTTGGCGCAGTTGAGCAAGAAACAAACTCAGATCCTTCGCAAGAAGTATCCTTGATTGAACTTGTGATGCCTGCTATGCCAGATATTGCTGGAGGGTACGGTGGATTTGCTGGGTATAACGAAAGAGGTACTCAAACTATTCACTCTACTATATATGTAAATGGTATTCCTGCAAATGACTCTGGTTCAGGCTGGTATGATTTTGCACATGATTTAGCAACTGGTTCTGAGAACATTAAAGTAGTTACAGGTCCTAATGGTGTTATGTTTGGTTCTGGCTCATTAGGAGGTGCTGTATTTTTGACAGACACATTTGATACAGGACTAACAGTTAGAGCAGGAGAAGATCACGAGTTTGCTAACTATCAATATGGCAGTGAAGACTTAGGTTTTAGTGTTACATCATTTGATGTTAGTAACGGTAGTGTGAGAACAGATAACGAAGAAGAAGATTTTTATAAAAATTTATCTACTAAAGTAATGTTTGATGCAGGTCCCCTAGATGTAAACTTATCATATACAGAGTATGATTACGATTATGATAATTGTTATACGGCTAGTTTTAGTCAAAGCAATGATTGTTTACAACAAGGTGAGAAAGGTACAGTTAGTGCTAGGAACGATAACTTCACATTTGGTTATACTTTTAACAATTCTAACTACTCCACAGAAGGAGTCGAAGGTACTGTAAATGAAGCCAGTAGGATTTATGTTGATGCCAGAGATACTCAGAAAGTAAATAATATTTCTGTTACATATGGTGTTACATTAGATCAAGAAGAATATAACAATGACGAAGAAAATAATTCAAGTGTTTACACTTACTTAGGAAATGACAATATATCCTTTGGTATTAGAGTTAATAGCGATGCCGCAGTTGCAAGACTTGGCTTAGCAAAGGACGACTGGTTCTTTAACTTTGGTAACAGTTTTAGAAATCCTTCTTTATACGAACTAAATGGAGATTCGTGGGTAGCACCTAATCCAGACCTTAACCCTGAAAAAGCAGTTGGTGGAGAAATTGGATACGGTCCAGTTAGTTACTTCACTTACAACTTTAGTGAAGGCATTGACTTTGACATGAATACATATGGTTATGTAAATACAGGTAGTTATAACACTAAAGGTATTAGATTTGATGAAACATATCAAATACCATACGGTGGTATGAGAGTATTTTTAGGATACACAAATAGTGATCAGCCTAGGATACCAGAGTATAAAGCAATGATACAACCTTTCGTTAGTGTGAATGGTGTAATGTACACACTTACATACAGCACAATGACTGGTAGAGAGCCTAGTGCATACGATACAGCATTAGATGATATACAGTCTTTAGACTTTAGTGTATCTAAGATGTTTGGTAACTTTGATATTGCATTAAGAGTACAAGACGTATTTGATGATGAATACGAAGTGTTACCAGGCTATGGCGCAGGTGGAAGAAAATTCTTATTGACAATAACATACAAATAGTGTACAATTAGCAAATGGCAAATGTAACTCTGGAAATTAAAGACGAAGTAAACGTTAGGTTCGTAGGACTTGACGTTAAAACTCGACGAAAGATTTCTGAGGAAACAAAATACTTTTTACCTTATGCATATCATATGCCTGCATACAAGTTAGGCAGATGGGATGGATGTGTGAGATTTTGTGACATTGGCGGTAGAACATACATGAATTTGTTAGACCGCCTTTTGCCTATTGTTACTAAAGAAGGCTATAATGTTGATGTAGTTGATCACAGGCAAAGTTGGAGTTTTGACTTTAACCATGTTGAAGCAACCAGTTACGATGATGTAAGTTGGCCTCCTAAACATCCAGCCGCCGGACTACCTATAATACTTAGAGATTATCAGGTAGAAGTTATTAATAAGTTTTTAGATAATCCTCAATGTTTACAACAAGTAGCCACAGGTGCTGGTAAAACATTAATTACTGCCGTACTAAGTCACAAGTGTCAAGACTATGGTAGAACTATAGTTATTGTACCAAACAAAGACTTGGTTGTACAAACAGAAAAGGATTATAAGAATTTAGGTCTTGATGTTGGTGTGCTATTTGGCGACAGAAAAGATTATGACAAGACACATACAATTTGTACATGGCAAAGTCTAGCAGTATTAGAAAAGAAAACAAAGGCAGGAGAAGCCGAAGTTGATCTAGATGTATTCCTAGATAATGTTGTGTGTATTATGGTTGATGAGGTACACAAAGCAAAAGCAGATGTACTTAGAGACCAATTAAGTGGTATGTTTAAGAATGTTCCTATACGTTGGGGACTAACTGGAACAATACCTAAAGATGACCATGAAGCAGTTGCTTGTACCTGTGCATTAGGACCTGTTATAGGAAGCCTAAGCAGTAAAGAGTTACAAGACATGGGTGTATTAGCAGACCTCGACATAAGCATTTTACAAATGAAAGATGCACCAGCAGGGTTTAACAGTTATGCACAAGAACTGAAATGGCTTACTACAGATGAAACTAGACTGAAACATATTTCGTCTGTGATAGATCAGTTGTCAAAGAATGGCAACACACTTGTATTAATTGATAGAATTAGAACAGGGGAAATTTTCGTAGAGCAAAATCCTGAATGGGTTTTTGTAAGCGGCGGAATGAAAGTGAAGGATAGGCAAACCGAATATGATGAAATATCTGAGATGGATAATAAGGTTATAGTAGCCACATATGGAGTTGCCGCAGTTGGTATCAACATACCAAGAATATTTAATTTGGTAATGTTGGAACCAGGGAAAAGTTTTGTTCGTGTTATACAGAGTATAGGAAGAGGTATTCGTAAAGCAGAGGACAAAGATTACGTTAATGTGGTTGACATCACAAGTGACCTAAAGTATAGTAAGAGGCATCTAACAAAAAGAAAAGCCTTTTATAGAGAACAAAATTTTAGGCACACTATTACAAAGGTGGAATATAAATGAAGATACTAACAGTCGAAGATGTACCTTACGAACTTGATACAGTACCAGAGCAAATTGATGATTTGAGATATTGTGCTCTAGATGCCAGTGACAAGGAGTGGGTAGACTTTTTCTTTTTGCCATTGATATTTTTGGAGAGTTTTTATGCGCCTGCAATTTGTTTGCAGATTGGTGAGCATAAAGTCCAAATGCCAATGGATTGGAGTATATTACTCTGTGACGAAGATATGGGTGGTGTTGAAACTATCCCACTAGCAAGTTTGAATAACAGAGGGTTTAGGGCATTGTCAATGAATCCTATGAGTAACAGAATACCAGACAGTTTAGATGTAACTATAACAAACATTTATCAAGATGTGAAATGGTTCTTTCCTAAACTAAAACACGGACACTTACTAGCAGTACCACTAGAAGACAAGAGAAGTCCTAAGTGCGTATTTTTTGTTAAAGAAGTTAATAAGGTACAAGATTTTGATATAGGAGACCTTATTTAATGTATGAATTTACAAGCGAAAGTGTTAGTGCAGGACACCCAGACAAAGTAGCAGATCAGATATCTGATGCAGTAGCAACTTATTTAATTGATAAAAATATTACCCACAGAGCCGCAGTAGAAACATTGGTAACTACTAATATGGTTACACTTGCAGGTGAATACAAAAGTGATAAGTTTGATAAAGATGAAATTGAAGACATTATAAGAGCAGTTGTACAAGATATTGGTTATGAACAAGATGGCTTCCATTGGGAAAAATTAAAAGTATATAACGAACTACACGGACAATCACCTGACATTGCCTTAGGCACTGATGACTTTGGTGCAGGTGATCAAGGATTAATGTTTGGTTATGCATGTGACGAAACACCTACATACATGCCTAGTGCAATTTACTACAGTCATGAAATACTAAAAGCATTAGATGAAGAAAGGCGCAAAGGAGATACTTTACTAAACAGTTCTTGGCTTGGACCTGACAGTAAAGCACAGGTAACGTTTAATTATGATAGTGTTGGTAAGCCAGTTGATATAAAAACTATTGTGTGTAGTACTCAGCATAGCGACGAACTTAGTATAGAACAAGTTAGAGATCGTGTTATAGATGTTATACTGCCTGTTGTAAAAGATAAAGTAGATCTACTACATTCTCAATGGCTTATTAATCCAACAGGAAGATTTGTAATAGGAGGACCAGATGGAGATACTGGAGTTACTGGACGAAAAATTATTGTTGATACTTATGGCGGGTATGCTCCACATGGGGGCGGTGCTTTTTCAGGTAAGGACTGCACTAAGGTCGACAGATCAGCGGCATATATGGCTCGCTATTTGGCAAAGAACATTGTAGCAACCGGCAAGGCTAAAAACGCCACAGTACAATTAAGTTATGCTATTGGTGTAAAAGAACCAACAAGTATATATGTGTATGCAGATGGCGAAGTTAGAAAAGAATTTGCAGACTACTTTTTGAATAACATAGACTTGACACCAAAAGGTATAATTAACAAGTTTAACTTATTTGACTTAGATTTAACAAAGACTACTAATTATGGACATTTTGGTAAAGAAGAAATGCCTTGGGAAGTAGTAGACTTGAAACTATGAGCAGTTACAACATTGATTTGAAAGACGGTATCAGAACCGTACCAAACTTTCCAATTGACGGTGTTCAATTCAGGGACATTACAAGTCTAATTGAAAATCCAGATTACTTTAATAAGACACTGATTGATTTAACTGCATTGTGTATGATTGCAAAAGCAACTAAAATTGTTGGTATAGAGAGTAGAGGTTTTGTATTCGGTGCGCCAATTGCCAGGGATATGGAAGTACCATTTGTAATGGCAAGAAAACCAGGGAAGTTACCAAACGATACATATAGCAAATCTTTTGATCTTGAATATGGTAGTACAAGTTTGGAAATACAAAAGAACACTGACATTGTAGGCGAAGATAACATAGTTATAATTGATGACTTGATTGCTACTGGAGGTACAGCACTAGCCTGTGCCAATTTAATACACGAACATTGGAATGTTTCAAAAGATAATATTACAATTCTTGCTGTAATAGACTTGCCCGATTTAGGAGGAAGTGCTATAATACAAGATAGAGGATATGACATACACACATTAGTTGAATTCGAAGGAGACTAAATGAAAGATTTAATACTTGTTGCATTAGAGCAAGAAGCACCTAGCATGGCTAAATGGGATAATGTGTTCTTTACAGGTGTTGGAAAAGTAAATGCAGGCATTACAGCCGCAAGACTTATACAAAAGTATCAACCAGACACAGTTTGGAATTTTGGTACAGCAGGTGGAATTAAATTAGACCATGGTTGTCACGAAATGGTAAACTTTGTAGAACGTGACAAAGGTAAATGCCCAGAAGCACTAGAACTTATGTTGCCAAAAGATCCTATTACAATTTCAATGGGTGTTGGATATACATGTAGTACTGGCGACAACTTTGTTACAGATCCTAACTTAGAACACCCAGCACATGTTGTAGACATGGAAGCCTTTGCTATTGCTAAAGCATGTCAACAAGCACATGTCAAGTTTAAGTGCTACAAGTATGTTAGTGATAGTGCTGATGATTCAGCAGACACTAGTTGGCTAGAAAATATATCAAAAGGCGAACAACACTTTATTCAACTTTACTCACTGAACAAATGATAGAACTTGCAAAATTAGATAACGAAGAATTAGTGTACGGCACCTATGAAGAGTGCGAAGAGTATGCAGACAAGGTTGATAGTTGCGTGACTAGATATTTTGACCATGTTAATCCGTCAACAGTATATAAAAACTTTAAATATGTAGGCAAAGCAATATCAAACCCGTATGCAGTATCAGTACCTTTTGATTATCGAGAGAGTAGAACAAAAGGCACATTTGATACAGCAGGTGTAAACAAGGATAAATGGTAATGGCAAAAAAGGCTCCAGTATTACCTTTGAAAGAAGTCATGGCGGCTTTGGATAAGAAGGACAAAGGTTGGTACAATAGACTTACACCAGAAAAGAAAAAAGCATTCAGCACATGGATGATGATGCGTTATGCAAGTAGTGTACAAGGTCGTAATGCCGCTAATTTTTTGTTTATGGTTAATGAGTTAGTTAATAAAGATTTTGAAGATATTTATAAGTATCCAGATCTTCAATGGCTTTTGATGAGTGCATGTGGAACAGGCAAGATAGAATTCCACCCTTACATAAAGCCACCGAACAGTAGAAAGAAAAAAG
>Ga0315315_10002327_pt1 | contig 17356 bp, 15 predicted proteins | sample M140m3416metaG_FD_203699 | JGI IMG/M metagenome (GOLD analysis project Ga0315315, IMG submission 203699) | Ammonia-oxidizing marine archaeal communities from Monterey Bay, California, United States - M1 40m 3416 | ecosystem: Environmental > Aquatic > Marine > Intertidal zone | place: USA... | reverse complement strand
TATAAGGTCTGCTTTAGTGACTTCTCGTGCTTGTTTGTTCATGATTATAACTTATATGCCTTTGCCATTATTTCGATAGGATGTAATGCCTCATCGTGTCTAATCTCAGTATCTTTTGAGAGTTGATTTAAATGTTTGCCTGCCAAAGGGCAATCTGATGCCATATACTTATTTTTTTTATTATCAATTTGTCTAGCTGTTGGTCTTCCAACTTTAATCGCAAGATCATGTGTCTCTTTCATTACTCCAAAAGTACCACCATGACCCGCACATCTTTCTACTACATCAATCTTTACATTAGGTATATTTTTAAGCATATCCCTGGCTTTAATACCCATGTTTTGGGCTCTTGCGTGACATGCGTTGTGAACTGTCACACCTCCATCTATTTCTGTAAGACCTGGAGCTAACCCTTCTTTATTTGCGATATCAACGATATACTCGTCAATATCAAAAACATGTTTAGATAATTTTTTTATGTTCTCACTATCAGGTAATAATAAAGGCCATTCAAACTTTAACATTAACCCACAGCTTGCTGTAAGCGTAACTACCTTATAACCTTTATCGATCCATTTTAAAAGTTCACTTGAAACTTCTTTTGCTTGCTTAACAACTTTAGGTAAATCAGCTTGCTCCAAAAATGGCATCCCACAACATCCGGGGTACGCATGTTCTACTTCAACACCGTTTTTTTTAAGGACTTTAAGAGCTGCTACACCCGTTTTTTTTTTATTAAAATTTACAAAACAAGTAGAATAAATGACAACTTTTCTATCAATGGATCTTTCAATAACAATTTTTTTAGCATTGTTTTTAAAATAATTAGTAAATGTTTCAGAGTTATATTTCGGCAATCTAACTCGCCTGTCAATTTGAGTCAGAACTTCCATGATTTTTCTAAAAAAACTGTTTTTAATGTTTGTAATCCAATTTATGGCGCTTGATAAAAAAACTCCAATTTTACCATTTCTATCCAATTGCGCGAGCTGGTAAGGCATTCCAGGTAGTTCATTATTTTTTCTTTGAGCTGTTCTATACCTAAGCATCAAATGTGGAAAATCTAAATTAAAATCATGTGGCGGAACATAGGGACATTTCGTCATAAAACACATGTCACAGAGCGTACAAGCATCTACAACTGGTTTGAATTGTTCACTTTTTAGACTTTCAACATCTTCATCTTTTGACTCATCAATCATGTCAAAAAGTTTAGGAAATGAGTCGCAAAGATTAAAACATCTTCGACATCCATGACAGATGTCAAATACACGTCTCATTTCGTCATCAAGTTTTTTTGGATCTAAAAAATCTTGATGATTAAAATCTACGGGATGTCTTATGGGTGCTTCAGTACTTCCTTCTTTAGACATTTGATCTCTTTGATTTTTGTGGTGGAACAAAAGTTCCACCGCAAAATTTTTGATTACTTAATTGACTCTAATGTTTTTTGAAATTTTCCAGCGTGTGATTTTTCTGCTTTAGCAAGCGTTTCAAACCAGTCCGCTATTTCATCAAAACCTTCGTCTCTAGCTGTCTTTGCCATGCCAGGATACATATCTGTATATTCATGCGTCTCTCCCGCAACAGCTGAAGCTAAATTTGCTTTTGTTTCGCCGATTGGTTTACCGGTTGCTGGATCACCTACTTCCTCTAAATATTCTAAGTGACCATGAGCGTGACCAGTTTCACCTTCTGCTGTTGATCTAAATACTGATGCAACATCATTATAACCTTCTACATCCGCTTTTTGTGCGAAATAAAGATATCTTCGGTTAGCTTGACTTTCTCCGGCAAAAGCAGCTTTTAAATTTTCTTCTGTCTTTGATCCTTTAAGTGCCATGTTTACTCCTTTGTTAATTTCTAATGATATAGTGATTCTAAACTTGAAGTCAAGTACTTTAGAATGATTATAAACTAGTGCTTTTGATTATCATTATCAATGTTAATTATTACATTAACATTTTTGATGGATTTTCCTTTTGGTGGAGTTGGAAATTTTTTTAGTTCAATTTTGCTGTTTTCAATGTCGGTTAATTCATTATTTATTTCATCATAAAAGTGATGATGGGAAGATGTATTGGTATCAAAATAATTTTTTCCTTCTTTAATTAAAATTTCTTTTAAGTGTCCTGCTTTTTTAAATGCATGCACCGTATTATAAATAGTTGCTAAAGCAATTTTATCCTCTGTGTTTTTTTTGTTAATAGCTCTATCTAAATTTTCTACAGTGAAGTGAAAAGTTTTTTCTCTATTAAACAGGAATTCAGCTAGTTTGACTCTTTGTTTTGTAGGCCGCAAACCTGATGATCTTAGTTTGCTTGCTAAGTCTCTTTTTTTGTCCATTTTACTTTAATTTTTTATAATTTATAATCGTTCTAAACTATATATATATAATTAATTTCATAAATCAAGTAAAAGTATTTTTTAAATATGCAAAAAAATAGTTTCACATATGATGAATTAATATCTTGCGGCAAAGGTGAGTTATTTGGGGAGGGAAATGCTAAACTGCCCCTTCCCCCAATGCTGATGTTCGACAGGATTACTAAAATTGATAATAAAAGTGGAGAATTCAAAAAAGGGATTATTGAAGCAGAGCTTGATATTAAGGACAATTTATGGTTTTTTGATTGTCACTTTCAAGGTGATCCTGTTATGCCGGGTTGTTTAGGACTAGATGCGATGTGGCAGTTAGTTGGCTTTTTCCTAGGCTGGACGGGTGAACCTGGAAAAGGGAGAGCATTGGGTGTAAACTCTGTAAAATTTACAGGTGAAGTACTTAAAAAAGTTAAAATGGCAACATATGAGATAAATATGAAAAGAATTCTTAAAAAAGAGGGAACTACAGTTGGTTTAGCAAACGGAATTCTTAGTGCTGATGGTAAAGTAATTTACCGTGCTGAAAATTTAAAAGTTGGATTATTTAAATAATGAGAAGAGTTGTAATCACAGGCCTAGGGATTGTGTCATGTCTTGGTAATAATCAAGAAGAAGTTCATCAATCATTATTAAATTCAAAATCTGGAATTTCATTCGCAGAGGAATATAAAGAACATAATCTTAAAAGCCATGTTCATGGCAAACCTAATATTAAACTTTCAGATTATGTTGACAGAAAAACCATCAGATTTATGGGATCTGGATCTGCTTATAATTATATTGCAATGAAAGAGGCCATAAAAGACTCTGGTTTAGAGGATAATGAAGTGAGCAACTTTAAAACCGGCATCATAATGGGTTCAGGTGGACCATCAATTGAAAATGTAATTCTCGCCGCCGATAAAACAAGAGCGAAAACTCCAAAATTAATGGGACCATTTATTGTTCCAAGAACAATGGGTAGCACAGCTTCTGCGACACTTGCTGTTCCATTTAAAATAAAAGGCACTAATTATACAATGAGCTCTGCATGTGCAACAAGTGGGCACTGCATTGGTAACGCTATGGAACTAATTCAAATTGGAAAACAAGATATTGTTTTTGCAGGTGGTAGTGAGGAAGTACATTGGGCTATGACAGCAATGTTCGATGCTATGACTGCATTGTCCTCAAAATATAATCATAAACCTGAAACTGCTTCGCGAGCATATGATAAAACAAGAGATGGGTTTGTAATTGCAGGAGGCGCTGGTGTTTTAGTTTTAGAAGAATATGAGCATGCAAAAGCAAGAGGAGCGATAATTTACGCTGAACTTACTGGTTATGGAGCTACATCAGATGGATATGATATGGTGGCACCATCAGGTGAAGGTGCTGTAAGATGTATGCAAATGGCAATGGCCACTTCTAAAAATAAGATTGACTACATTAATACTCACGGAACATCAACACCAGTAGGAGATATAACAGAATTAAATGCAGTTAAAAAAACTTTTGGAGATGATGTTCCTAAAATAAGCTCAACAAAATCTTTATCTGGGCATCCATTAGGAGCTGCATCGGTACATGAGGCTATTTATTGTTTAATCATGATGAAAAATAATTTTATCGCTGGCTCAGCTAATATAAATGAAATGGATGACGACGCTAAAAAGTTTCCTATAGTAACTAAAACTGAAAAAGGAGCCTCACTTAATACCGTTATGTCAAATAGTTTTGGTTTTGGCGGAACTAACGCTGCTTTAATTTTTGAAAAGGTTTAATTATGAGTTTAATGAAGGGCAAAAAGGGATTAGTAATGGGAGTAGCCAACGAAAGATCTATCGCCTGGGGAATTTCTCAAAAACTTGCTGAAGCTGGTGCTGAGCTAGCGTTTACATACCTTGGTGATGCTTTAAAGAAAAGGGTTATACCTTTAGCAGAAAAACTTAATTCAAAAGTAACTTTTAGTTGTGATGTAGAAAAAAAAGAAGAAATAACAAAACTTTTTGAAGACATTAAAAAAAAATGGGGTGAAATTGATTTTGTAGTTCATGCAGTTGCTTTTTCTGATAAATCAGAATTGTCTGGAGAATACTTAAATACCACGAGAGAAAATTTTCTTAGAAGTATGCTTATATCATGTTTTTCATTCACAGAAGTTTCTAAAGAAGCTTCTAAAATAATGAAAGAGGGTGGAAGTTTATTAACTCTTACTTACGAATCTACTAAAGCTATTCCAAATTATAATGTTATGGGAGTTTGTAAGTCTGCATTAGAGGCTAGTGTTAAATATTTAGCAAGAGATCTTGGTCAAAAGAAAATAAGAGTAAATGCTATAAGCGCTGGTCCAATAAAAACTTTAGCTGCATCAGCGATAGGTGATGCTAAATTTTTATATAAATGGAATGAAGACCACTCTTTTTTAAAAAGAAATGTTGATATTCATGATGTTGGGAATTCTGCTTTGTACTTGCTAAGTAACCTTGCTGCTGGTGTAACTGGAGAAATTCACTACGTTGATGCTGGGTACAATAAAGTGGGAATGCCTGATCCTAAAAATATGACTTAGGCTGAAGCTTGCTTCATTGATAATTTTACTTTTCCTCTATCAAACCCAACTACTTTTACTGAAACTTCATCACCTTCCTTCACTACATCTCCAACTTTAGCAACTCTTTTGTCAGCTAATTCAGAAATGTGCACAAGCCCATCTTGTTTACCTAAGAAATTAACAAAAGCTCCGAATTCCATAATTTTTACAACTTTACCTTTGTAAATTTTTCCCATTTCGGGTTTAGCGATTAAATTTTTAATAAATTCTATTGCTTTATTTCTTGAAGCTTCATCCGGTGCTGCAACTGTTACTTCACCAGTATCTTTAACATCAACTTTCGCACCTGACGTTTCTACTATTTCTCTAATTGTTGCTCCCCCCTTACCGATTACAGTAGCGATATCCTTTTTATCAACCTTGATTGTTTCCATCTTCGGTGTGTGTTTTGAGAATTCTTTTCTAGATGTTTTAATTGCTTTATTCATCTCTCCAAGAATATGTTCTCTTCCACCTTTAGCCTGTTCTAAAGCTTTTTCCATAATTTCAAATGTTATACCTGTTATTTTAATATCCATTTGAAGTGATGTAATACCATTTTTTGTACCAGCGACTTTGAAATCCATGTCTCCTAAGTGATCTTCATCACCTAAAATGTCTGATAAAACGGAAAAATCTTCTCCTTCTTTTATTAGTCCCATTGCTATACCTGCAACGGGTTCTTTTATTGGAACACCTGCATCCATTAGCGATAATGAAGTTCCACACACTGTAGCCATTGATGAAGAGCCATTTGACTCTGTTATTTCTGATACTACTCTTAGTGTGTAAGGGAAATTTTCCTTAGATGGTAAGGAAGAATTAATTGCTCGCCAAGCTAATTTTCCGTGACCTATTTCTCTTCTTCCTGTTCCTATTCTCCCGCATTCTCCTACTGAAAAGGGGGGAAAATTATAATGCAACATAAAATTTGATCTTTGCATTCCGTCAAGGCTTTCTAATCTTTGCTCATCATCTGACATTCCAAGGGTTGTTACTACAAGCGCTTGTGTCTCACCTCTTGTAAAAAGTGCTGAACCATGTGTTCTTGGCAAAACTCCAACTTCACATTTTATTTGTCTTACATCAGCTAAACCTCTTCCATCAATTCGTTTCTTTTCTTTTAAAATTGCAGTCCTTACTATATCTTTTTCTAAAGATTTTAATTGAGCCATAACTTGATTTTCCGTAACCTCTTCATCTTCTTCAAACATTTCCTTACATTTAGTCTCAATTTCTGAGATGGCGGTGGATCTTTTTTTCTTATCAGTTTCTTTAAATGCTGCTCTTAGGTTGCTCTCAAATTTACCAGCAATCTTATTTTTAACACTAGAGTGGTCAATTTCTTCAACTTCCCATTGGGGTTTGCCAGCTTTTTTAGCTAATTTCTCTATTGCTTCAATTATTGGTACAAATTTTTCATGTCCAAATCTTACTGCATCTAACATAATTTTTTCTGATAATCCTGATGTTTCCGACTCAACCATCAAAACTGCATCCTTGGTACCTGCTACAACTAAATCTAATTCCGATTCCTTCAATTCCTCGATTGAAGGATTTAATAAATATTTTCCGTCTTTATATCCAACTCTACTTGCGCCTATTGGTCCTTGAAAAGGTAAGCCAGAAATAGCTAAAGCTGCAGATGATGCAATAATTGATAAAATGTCAGGTTGATTTTCTCCATCATACGACAAAACTGTTGGAAGTAACTGAACTTCGTTCATGAAAGATGATGGAAATAATGGTCTTATTGGTCTATCTATTAACCTTGAAATTAATGTCTCGGACTCAGTAGGTCTTGCTTCTCTTTTAAAGTAACCTCCTGGAATTTTACCAGCAGAATAATATTTTTCCTGATAGTTCACAGATAGTGGAAAATAATCCTGCCCATCATTTAATTTTTTTGCACCTACTGCTGTTGCTATTACAACTGTTTCACCTAATGTAGCAATTATCGCTCCGTCTGCTTGACGAGCAATTTTGCCGGTTTCTAAAGTTAATTTTTTTCCATTAACTTCTAATTCTTCTTTATGTATTTTGAACATTATTTCCTTAAATTTAATTGTTTGATAACCTTTTGATAGGAATCAACATTTTTCTTTTTAAGGTAGGTAAGAAGTTTTTTTCTTTTATTTACTGATTTGGTCAAACCTAAAGTTGAATGCTTATCCTTTTTAAATCTTTTAAAGTGATCTGATAATTTTGTAATTTTGTCAGTTAATAATCCAATCTGAACTTCTGTGGAACCTACATCATTTTTGTGTATAGCTAGTGACTTAATTGTATCTTTTTTTTTCTTTATCATTTTCTCTATTTTTTTTTATTATCTTTTCAATCTTTTCAGCATATTCAAATGAGTTATCTTCAACAAAAGTGAGTTTAGGAAGAAACTTAATATCTAGCCTTTTAGACAAGGCTTTTCTAACAAGATGTGAGTTCTCCGTCAAGATCCTAACTGTTTCTTTGGTGTCTATTCCTCCTAGAGGAATAACGTAAACTCGGGCTGTTTTTAAATCAGGTGTCATCCTTACTTCTGTAACTGTGATTAATTTAGAGTTAAAAGAAGGTATTTTTGCTTCATTTCTTATAAATAATTCACCTAAGCTTTGTTTTACTAACTCCCCTACTCTTAATTGTCTCTGTGTAAAAGGTCTTTGCGTAGATTGATTGGTCATCATTTCTTAAATTGTTCTTTGTATTTCCTCGGCTAGATATGACTCTATTACATCTTTCTCTTTAAAATCTATATAATCTTTTAGGCTTATACCGCATTCTAAACCTGTCCCTACTTCTTTGACCTGATTTTTTTCTCTAAAGATAGATGAAATTTCTCCATTATATATCACGACACCATCCCTAATAATTCTTGCTTTAGATTTAGCTTTTATTTCTCCACTTATTACTTTTGACCCTGCGATTTTTCCTGCAGTTGATACTTTAAATATTTTTTGAATTTCTGCACTTCCTAGCACAGTTTCTTTTATATCTGGTTCTAATAAGCCAGATAATGATTTTTCAACATGATCAATTGCTTCATAAATAATATTAAAATATTTTATATCAATTTTTTGTTCCTCAGCTAGCTTCCTGGCCTCTCTATTTGGTTTTATATTAAATCCTATGAGAATTGCATTTGATGCTTTAGCAAGAGAAACGTCTGTTTCATTAATCATTCCAATATCAGATAAAATAATTTTTGCTTCAACTTCATTATGTTCTATTTTGTTAATTGCCATTTTTAGAGCTTCACTTGATCCTTGCACATCAGATTTAATAATAATATTTAACTCTTCCTTTTCCTTTGCATTCTCAAATAAAGTCGTTTTATCCTTAGCATTCACTTTATTTTGAGAAGTATTATTTTTTTTAAATTCTGTTAATTCTTTTGCTTCATCTTCGTCTTTGGTAACCATAAACTCTGCACCAGCATAAGCTGAGCTATTCATACCTAAAACCTCTACAGGCATTGAAGGTAAAGCCTCATTAATCATTTTACCCTCATAATTAATCATCGCTCTAATCTTCCCCCAAGTATCTCCACATATAAAAAAGTCACCCTTGCTTAATTTTCCATTACTGATTAAAATAGTTGAGACTGGTCCTTTTCCTTTATCAATTTTTGACTCTATTACAACACCTCTTGCTCTGTCGCTATATGAAGCTTTTAAATCTAATATTTCAGATTGTAGAAGAATACTTTCTTTAAGCTTATCTAAATTTATTTTTTTTAATGCTGAAACTTCAACAAATAAAGTATCTCCGCTTAAATCCTCTGCTATTAATTCATATTGCATCATTTCATTTTTAATTTTACTTATATTTTTTTCAGGTAAGTCACATTTATTTATAGCCACAATAATTGGAACTTTTGCAGCTTTCGCATGTTTGATAGCTTCAACTGTTTGAGGTTTAATTCCATCATCCGCAGCCACTACCAAAACAACTATATCGGTAATCTTGGAGCCTCTAGCCCTCATTTCTGTGAAAGCTGCATGACCTGGTGTATCAATAAACGTAATCAGTTTATTATCACCAGCGCTTACTTGATATGCTCCAATATGTTGAGTAATTCCCCCATGTTCACTAGAAACAACATTAGACTCTCTTAATGAGTCTAGTAATGATGTTTTACCATGATCCACGTGACCCATAATTGTGACTACAGGTGGCCTACTTTTTACTTCTCCTTTGAATGTTTCCTTAGACTTACTTGTTTCTATGAAAGGTTTTTCTTCTACAATTGGCTTATGGCCAAATTCTTTAACAATATATTCTGCGGTATCTTTATCAATATTATGGTTAATAGTAGCTACAACTTTCATATTAAATAAGAATTTAATTATATCACTTGATTTTTCAGCCATTCTATTTGAAAGCTCTTGAATTGTAATTTGTTCTGGAATTTTTACCTCTTTAATAACTTTCTTAAATTCTTTTTTTTCTTCTCCAACAGGTTTGTTCTTTTCTTTCAATCTTGCTCGTTTAACCGACGCAAGACTTCTTTGTTTAATTTCTATTTCTTCTACATTTAAAGCTCTTGAAACAGTCAATTTAAAATCACGTTTATCTACTGGTCCTTTTAGCTTTAATTTACTTTTGCCGACAGGCTTATTCTCTTTTTTTATAAACTCCTTTGTAGCTTGTTGTTCTATAAATTTTCTAGCAAACGTTTTTTTCTTTACATCTGTATTACTATTCATACCAGACGGTACTGCAGATTTATTGAATTGTTTTTGTGTTCTAAAAGGTTTTTTTTTCTCTACAGAAAAAGATTTTTTACCTGAAGTTGAAATAGAAGATGTGTCAATTTTCTTTTTTAAGTTTGAAGAAATTGTAAGTGTTTTTTTCTTATCTTTTTCCATAACATTATTTGTACACTATCTCTCTAGCTGCCATTATTAAATCATCAGCTTCTTTTCTAGATAATGAAAACTCCTCTAAGTAACCATCAATTCTGATCTTTTTTCCTTTTATTTCATCAAATCCGCCAATTAATTCATCTGAAGAAAGATCGGCAAAGTCACTTATTTTTTTAATATTTTTTTGGCCTAATATTACCAACATTCCCTGCGTCATACCTTTAAGGTTTATTAATTGTTCCTCTACACCTAGTTCTTTTAATTTTAACGACACTGCCTCTTTTTCTTTGATTAAGGTTTCTTTTGATCTTGCAATTAGCTCTTTGGCTGTTTCTTCATCGATTGCATCTATTTTTGAAATATCATCTGGGCCCGACTGAGCTATTTCATCAATTGAAGTAAATCCCTCAGAGACCAAAAGTTGGCCTAATGTTTCATCTACCTCTAAGTTTTTAATTAATGTTTCTGTTCTCTCCTTAAACTCAGCTTGTCTTCTTTCAGAGTCTTCTTTATCTGTAAGTATATCTATTTCATAATTTGTTAATTTAGAAGCCAATCTTACATTTTGTCCTCTTCTCCCGATTGCCTTACTTAAATTTTCTTCTGTCAAAATTATATCGATTCTTTTATTATCCTGATCTATCAAAACTCGTTGAATTTCTGCTGGTGATAAAGACTCAGAGATCAAAGTGGGCAAATCTTCAGTCCATTTTATTATATCTATTTTCTCTCCATGTAATTCATTTACAATAGTTTGGACTCTACTTCCTCTCATACCTACGCAAGCTCCTACCGGATCAATAGAAGAGTCTTTGGAGTGTACACAAATTTTTGCTCTACTCCCTGGATCACGTGCTACAGATTTAATCTCAATCGTACCCTCATAAATTTCTGGAACCTCTTGAAAAAAAAGTTTTGCTAAAAATTGTGGATGAGCTCTTGATAAGAATATTTGATGACCTTTTAATTCTTTCCTCACTTCGTAACAATATGCCTTAACTCTATCACCTGTTTTAAGAATTTCTCTTGGTATTAATTCGTCTTTCTTAATTACTCCTTCCGCTTTACCTAAATCTACAATTACATTTCCATATTCTAATCTTTTGATAATTCCACTTAAAATATGGCTTTGTTTATCAATGTAATCTTCGTATTGTCTATTTTTTTCAGCCTCTCTTACTCTACTGCTAATAACTTGTTTAGCACTTTGAGCCGCTATACGACCGAAATCAATTTGAGGAAGTTCTTCAAAGATCTTTTCACCAATTTTTAAATCTTTACTCTTGGGCTGAATTTTTTGTGCTTCCTCTAATGTAATTTCTCTTGCTGTATCTTCTACTTTTTCAACTATATCTAAAACTTTTTGAATTTTGATATCACCACTCTCTCTATCTATATCAACTTGTATATTATTATCGTTTCCAAATTTTGTTAGAGCCGCTTTCTGAATAGCGCTTTCCATCGAACCTATTACTAATTCTTTATCAATAGATTTCTCGTTTGCAACAGCCTCCACGATCCTTAAAAGTTCTAATTTATCTAATCCTCTATTAAGCATTTTATCTCTCCTAAAAAAAAATGGGCTAGTGCCCATTTCGGTAGTACAGTTATTTATATCTTTAATAGAAGAAAATTATGGTTTTTTCAAGATTACAATTTAAATAAATCTACTTTGTCAGTTTTTTCCCAAGTAAATTCACCATTATTTGTTGGCTTTCTACCAAAATGACCATAGGCAGAGGTTTTTTCGTATATAGGATTATTTAATTTCAACATTTCTCTAATCCCTCGTGGTGACAAATCAAAGTTACCTTCGATTATTTTTTTTACTTTCTCTAACTTATCCTCATCTCCCTCGGCCAACTTAACAAAAATTGACAATGGTTTTGAAACTCCTATTGCGTAAGCTAATTGTATTAAACATTTTTCTGAAACACCTGCTGCAACAATATTTTTTGCTAAATATCTTGAAGCATAAGCTGCAGATCTATCAACTTTTGTAGGATCTTTTCCGGAAAAAGCTCCACCGCCATGAGGTGCTGCTCCACCATAAGTATCAACTATTATCTTTCGGCCAGTTAATCCTGTGTCTCCGTCTGGTCCACCAATAATAAATTGACCAGTTGGATTAATATAAATTTCTTTAGAGTTTAGATCAGTTAAAAGGTTTTCTGGAATAGATTTCTTTATGTATGGAACAATAATTTCTCTAACTTTTTCTTGATTTAGATCTTTAGAATGTTGCGTTGAAATTACAACAGAAGTAACTTTAATGGGTTTTTCTTTTTCATATAGCATTGTAACCTGACTTTTAGAGTCCGGCTCTATTCCTTTTAACTTTCCATTTTTTCTATCTTCTGCCATTAATCTTAAAATTTTATGTGAATAATATATTGGCGCCGGCATCAGTTCTTTTGTCTCGTTACATGCAAATCCAAACATTATACCTTGATCTCCTGCACCTTCATCTTTATTACCTTTAGAGTCGACACCAATGGCTATATCGGTGGATTGTTCATGTAGAAATGTTTCAATATTAGCGGTTTTCCAACTAAAACCTTGCTGGTCGTAGCCAATATCTTTAATGCAGTTCCTTACTTTAGAAATCAATTCGTCTTTTTCAATTTTTGGACCTCTTGTTTCACCGGCTAAAACAACTTTATTAGTCGTTGCTAAAGTTTCGCAAGCTACTCTTGAAACTGGATCTTTTGACAAATACGAGTCAACAACCATATCTGAAATTCTGTCACATACCTTATCTGGATGACCTTCTGATACAGACTCGCTTGTAAATAAATAATTATTTTTTTGCATTTTTTTCTCTGTTTATAAAAAAGAATAAAAGATATGTAATTAAAAGTACAAAAAAGATCAAATCATTTTTAATTTTTTTTGATTTTATTAAAGGTACTTCAAATTCAATATTTCCAGCCTCATTGCGATCAAGTTTTTTTATTATATTACCTTTATTATCAATTATTGCACTTGTGCCTTTATTTGCAGATCTTAAAAAAAAAGTTCCATTTTCTACTGCCCTAAAAATCGATTTAGCAAAGTGTTGATCAGGACCTATGGATTTACCAAACCATCCATCTTCTGAAATATTAATAATTAAGTTCGTATTTTTTTTAGACACTTGTATCATATGGGTAAAAATGACCTCATAACAAATTAAAGGGAGAATACTTAAATTATCAAAAGAAATATTATTATTATCATTACCTCTTAAAAAAGAACCATATCCCTCCGTAATTTTTTTTATTCCAAGATTATTAAGAAATTTTTCCATTGGCAAGAATTCACCAAATGGGACAAGTTTTTTTTTATTATAACTCTGAACTATTTTAAAATCGTTATCTACTAACAACATGCTATTGTAAAAATTTTTTCTTTTCGAGTCTAATTTATTTACTCCAAATATAATGTGGTGTTTCTTGGAAAAATTATTTGAAATCAAATCTTTAAAAATTAATAATTCATCATAACTATATCCGCTAAATACACCCTCGGGCCAAACGAATAATGTTTTTTTATCTTTTACTGGTTCACTATATTTTATTAATTTAATAAACCTTTCTTCTATCTCTTTTTGATTAAGGCCGTATTTTAAGCCAAAGTTTGGTGAAACTACTTTAACAAATACTTTTTCATTTATTTCTTTTAATATTTTTTGATTTTTGTTTACTATATAATTTCCATAAATATATACGCTTAACAGAATAGAAAAAATAAGCGTAAAGAAAAAAATCTTCTTTAAACTACTTATTTTAAAAAAAAGAACTATTGGTAAAAAAAAAAATGTTATGACAATAAGATTATAAGCGTATAATCCAGTAAAATTTACTGTTTGTAAAATTTCGTTTAACCATGTGGTGCTGTAAGCCCATAAATTCCAAGGAAAACCTGTTAATATTTTTGCACGTAAATAATCAGAAAAAGATAAGCAAGCAGACAAAATAATTATTGAAGAAAAATTAAATTTTAAAAGAGGGCCAAACAAGACGGTAGGAATAGCCACAAATAAACTAAGGAACAGGGGGATTAATATTAAAGAAAATGGGATTAAAACTTTAAAGTTATCGTCAAAGGTAAGTGAATTAGCGATCCAGGATATACCGCTTAAGTAAAAACCTAATCCGAAGAATAAACCAAAAATAAATAAATTTTTTTTATAAGGTTTTTTTCTATACTTAGTTTTAGATTTTTTATTGATATAAATTAAGAAAAAAAAAAATAAAGGGAAAATAAAAAAGTTTATAATCGTAAAATTAAAAGGATGAAAAGAGAGTACTGTTAATGAGCCAATTAAAAAAGGAATTAAATATAAGATTAAAAGTTTATTGTTAAAATATTTTTCAATCATTTATAAAATTAATATATTTTTTTTCTAACATATTCATTTTTAAAAAATCTTTATTACTAATATGGTCATAACCAAGTAAATGAACTAATCCGTGTACCCATAAACAATCGAATTCTAATTTAAATTTTTTTATTTCTTTTTTATTTTTTATCTTATTATAGTTAACAATAATATCACCAAGATAAATTTCTTTTTCTTTTTTTAATTTTTTTTTTAGTTCTATTTTTGTTTGAAAAGGGAATGATAAAACATCGGTAGCTTTATTTTTTTTTCTAAATTTTCTATTTAGTTTTTTAATTTCTTTATTTCCCGACAAGAGCAAAGTAACAAATATTTTTTTTTTATAGTATTTTTTCTCTTTTAAATTTAACTTTCTAATTCTAGTATCTAGGTATTTATCTGGTTTCCTAATATAATGAAACCAATTCGAATTATTTGTTATTACATTAATTTTTATCATTAATGCTTTTTTTTTGATAAGCTTTAATGATTTTTGAAACTAGAGGGTGTCTTACAACATCATTATGGTCAAATTCTATAACTCTTATTTCTTTTATATCTTTCAGTATATTTTTTGATTTAGTTAGACCGGATTCCTTTTTATTTATCAAATCAACTTGGCTTGGGTCTCCATTTACAACGAGCTTAGAATTTTCACCAATTCTTGTTAGAAACATCTTTATTTGGGTTTCGGTTGCATTTTGAGCTTCATCCAAAATTGCAAAACAATTTTTTAATGTTCTACCTCTCATGAAAGCCAATGGTGCTATTTCAATTTCACCCGATTCAATTTTTTTATCAATTTTATCTGCACCAAAAAGTTCATATAGTGCATCGTAAAGGGGTCTAAGATATGGATCTACTTTTTCTTTCATATCGCCTGGTAAGAAACCTAATTTTTCACCAGCTTCTACTGCTGGTCTTGATAAGATTACCCTTTCTATCTTTTTCTCCATCAATAATGTAATTGCTACAGATACAGCTAAAAAACTCTTACCAGTTCCAGCTGGACCGAGAGACATAACTATGTCATTTTCCTTTAAAGCTTTGATATACTCGGACTGTTTTTCAGATCTGGCTATTACCGATTTTTTAGGTGTTTTTATAAGCTGTTTAAAACTTTTGACATTAGCTCCCTCAATTTCAAAATGCTTTTTCACCGATAAAATTATATCTTCTTTTTCAATAATATTCGTCAAAAAATATTTATTTATCAAAAACTTAATTGCTTCACAAAATATTGATAAATTTTTGCTTTCTCCTTTGCACGTTATAGAATTGCCTCTAAAAAAGACATTAGTATCAGTTAATTTTGATAAATTTTTTAAGTTTTGATCAAACTGACCAACGATTGCCATAAGCATTTCATTGTTATTAATTGATACGTTTACCGTTTTGTTATCTATTTTCTTTATAATTAAGTTTTGTTCTATCTTGCTTATTTCTGACATTTATTTAAGCTGCATAACTCTTTTCACCTTGGCTTGATATAACTTCTCCAAACAAGGTGTTTAGGTTGGCTTTAACAATTTTTACTTTTTTAATTTTCCCAGTTAAATCATTTGTATTTTCAACTACAACTGAGTTAAAATGTTCATCTCTTCCATAATATTTATTTTTTGAATTCATTTCATTTTCAAACAAAACAAGCACTGTTTTGTTTACTAAACTCTCTCTATAATCTATTTTAATTTTCTCTGAAATATTTTGAAAATGAATAAGTCTATTTTTGATTTCTTTCTCATTGTTTTTTTTTAAATTAAATGCAGGCGTGCCCGGTCTAGCACTAAATATAAATGAAAAAGTATTAATGAATTTTATATCTTTCAATAACTGAAGAGTTTTTTCAAAATCATCATTTGTTTCACCAGGATATCCAATAATAAAATCACTTGAAAACTCAATATCAGGTTTAATTATTCTTAATTTTTTAATAATTTCTATATATTCTTCAATTGTATGTTTCCTGTTCATCATTTTAAGAATTTTGTTTGATCCTGTTTGAACAGGTAAATGTACAAGTGGCATTAATTTTTTACAATTTTTATGTACCTCTATTAGATCATCTGTAAAATCTAGTGGGTGGGACGTTGTATATCTTATTCTTTTTAAATCTTTAATTTTCTCAATTTCATAAATCAAATTTGATAGTTTTTTTTCTTTATAATTGAACGCATTAACATTTTGACCAAGTAATGTAATTTCTTGAACACCGTTTTCAACTAAGTTATAAGCTTCATCAATTATTTCTTTGATTGATCTAGAATACTCGGGTCCACGAGTATAGGGGACAACACAAAATTTGCAAAATTTATCACAACCTTCTTGTATAGTTAAAAAAGATGAAATTTTGCTATCGGAATTTCTAATAGAGTTTAAAGTATCAAATTTTTCTACTACATCAAATTCAGTTGAATTTGTTCTTTTTGATTTTTTCTCTATCTTTAAAATTGTTTCATTAATTTCGTGATAGGATTGTGGACCTATTACTGCATCTATATAATTTTCTCTTTCCATTAAAATATCGCCTTCTGCTTGTGCAACGCAGCCTGTTATTAATATTATTGGTTTAGGTTTATTTCTAAATTCTTTTTTTAACCTTCCGATGTCATGATAAACTTTGTCGGTAGCTTTTTCTCTTATATGACATGTGTTTAAAACATAACATCTTGCTTCACTTAAATCTTTTGTTGGCACATAATTTATTTTTTTAGTCAAATCTAATATACGATTACTATCGTATTCATTCATTTGACATCCTAGAGTTTTAATGAAAATTTTTTTTTTCAAGTTACTTTTTTACTTTAGATCCGTATAATTCAAGTTTATGATCAACTAATTTATAACCTAATTTTTTAGCAACCTCATTTTGAAGTTTCTCAATATCTTTATCGACAAATTCAATTATCTCGCCACTGTTGATGTCAATCAGATGGTCATGGTGTTCCTCAGGTGATTGTTCGTATCTTGCCTTACCACCTTTAAAATCATGCTTTTCTAAAATACCTGCTTCCTCAAAAAGTTTAACCGTTCTGTAAACAGTGGCTATACTAATTTTTTTATCTACTAGACTCACTCTTTTATGAAGTTCATCCACATCTGGATGATCTTTTGAATCAGACATTACTTGAGCAATAACCTTTCTTTGGTCTGTAAGCCTGACCCCTTTAGATTTGC
>Ga0315315_10002326_pt1 | contig 17363 bp, 8 predicted proteins | sample M140m3416metaG_FD_203699 | JGI IMG/M metagenome (GOLD analysis project Ga0315315, IMG submission 203699) | Ammonia-oxidizing marine archaeal communities from Monterey Bay, California, United States - M1 40m 3416 | ecosystem: Environmental > Aquatic > Marine > Intertidal zone | place: USA... | reverse complement strand
GCTGCCACCCGTGGCAGGGGTCGCAAAAATTAGATATTGTATACTATTGCATTCTGTAGCAATAGCTACTGAAATTATGCTAGCTACTAGCAGTAGTAATTATTTTGTGTGCTAGCTATTTAGCTAGATGCATGTATATGTATGTGCATATTATGCATACGAGAGTATACTAAGATCGTAGCTAGTATAGTACGACTCCTGGTATGATGTATGCATACTCTAGTACGAGTCGTATACCGACAATCAGACTGGCAAGAGACCGAATGGGCACGCACGGTATTGCTTAATATTACTATATTAGCTTACGTCAACTCGTTTGTTAATCGAATTCGAGAGGTTGAATTGACTTCAACATCCCGAATCCCACACATGTATGCATAATATGCATACAACTAGAGTATGCATACGAGCTCGTCATATGCATATGCATACTACGAGTCGTACGAGTCGTACAAGTGTACTGTATTAGTAGTACTCCCTAGTTTTAGTATGCATAATACTACTACTAGAGTAGTACTCTTATTATGCATACTGTTGTTGAAAGTAAGCCTTGCCTCCGAGCCACTACAGCGATAAACTGACAGATACTCTAGCTAGAGTATGATAAACTCGGAAAGTTATAGCTACAAACATGGACTCAGTGGATTAGATTCGCAAACGATTATGCGCCATGGTCATCCATGGACGATCACATCGTTTGCTCTTCGGTTTGTTTTTCGCATAGTTGACAAGATTTCATCCGAATGAAACGTTTACCCACACAGCCTTAGATCTCAGATATAGAATCGAAAAGTGTGTTTGATCGGAGCTTACTTGTATCAATTCCACTTAAACTTGAGTTCAAAAATTAGTTCATGTTAGTTCAAAATTAGCTCCAGCGTTCTCGTGATATTTTCGAGACAGTCGGCAGATTGGCCTTCAAGCGCAATGGAGTTGCCTTTGCTTCCATCAATCGACACAGCAAGGCGCTGACAGATTTTAATGAAAGACAGGACGGAAGGAGTGACCTCGTCGGTGTTGGAGAGTGCCTTTCGAAATTTGCCGACGAAGAAAGCGAGAGTTTGGTCAGAGGTGGTAGCAACACGCTCAAGGCAGGGCAGAACCGTCTCTACAGCTTCCTCGCAGAGGGCAGCCAAATCCTTGTCAACGAGAGCTTCGCCATGTGATATTCCTATAGAAAGCACCGTGACAAATGGAATGAGAAAACGAGACATGTTGTCAAAAGATGTCTCAAGTCTGTGCTCTTTTGCACCGCCAGAACGAGGCGCATGGTAAGACACATAAGGAAAGAGGACTGGACTTCCAGCCGTCACAACGAGCAGAGTCCGCAGGATGGAGAGGGACTGGACCAATAGGCAGTGTTCGAGATCTACCACGGTCCCGACGCGCACCATGACAAGGTCCCGAGATCGATCTGCATCGTGGCTGGTGATCATCATGTTGACATCACCCACTGTGCCAGACTCCCGCTGGCCAGCCTCGCATCGGGCGAGGATCGCGTCGACCAAGCCCGTCTCGGCGGCAAGCCCCGCGATCCTCGCCGGAGGGAAGGACCGCGCGGCGAAGGCAAACCAGTCCGCGTACGGATCAATGGCTGAGGTAGCAGCGGAGGTGGCAGCCCCCTCGGCGGTTTGCCGGCCATCATAATCCTTGTTGACCACTAATCTCATGGCCCCGGAGAGGAGCCGATCGCCCGCGCCGCCGTCGTCGGGAATGGATTCTAGCGCGTCCAAGGCCCTGGGGAATAGCTCCCGCCAGGTTCGAACGAGCACAGACACAACTCGTGCAATTCTGACGTCTCTGAAATCCCCCTCCCATTGGGAATTGACCTGCGATGGCGTGGCGACCTCGTAAGAGCAAAGCTGCTGTCCCCCCGCGAAAACCTCGATGGCATCCGATAGGTTGGTGACGAGGTCAACCCTTTGAGGGCCAAAGTTTGCGCCTCCACCGCCGTAGCCGCCCAAGGACGAGGATTGGGCGTCGCAGAGAGCGTCCAGCTGAGAGTGGAGGCTGGCAAAGCGGATGACGACGTCCGGGGCAGGGGGGGGCAGGTCGTCCAATCCCTCTCCTCGCCGTATGCCGAGTCCTGATCGCAGGATGCGATTGACATCTGGCCAGAGGTCGTGCGAGGAGCTGCCGAAGGGATCGTACAGGAGATCCTCCAGGTCGTCCACGTGCTCAATCAGTTCAGCGGCCCTGGCGTAACCATCGGTGCCGAAGGCCTGCATGATATCATCGGCGGAGGCTCTGGCCATTCCGATACCTGGGCCGGAGGAGCTGGCTGCACCCTGAGCATCCATCATGGCGAAGAGGGAGAATGATTTGGAGCCGCCTGCGTCTCCGTTGCCGCAGCGCATCTTCTTGTGTTTGCCGTCACCGCTGCCTTGGTCAGGGATGCTGGTGCCTGGCATGGCTGCCACGCCGTGCTGCGCAGCGATCTGAGAGACGGAAGAGGAGTGAAGTGGGGGGGGGGACGAGCCAAAAAGCCGAAGCGCGAGGCGCAAGCAGTTGCAATTCTTCAGCTACTACTAGCTAGTACGTGTATTAGTGCCTATTAGATTCAAAGTACGTTCTAAGCGCGCCCCCCCACATCCCCATCCCCCATGCGCCAGCCAGAGTGAAAACAATTTCAATTTAAGAGTGACAAGACCCCCAAATTTACCACCGCTAGAGTGAATTCCTGTCTATCCTTTGTAGGTTTGATCGTCACATTATTTAGCCTTGTACCACGACCACGCACATGTAAGTGAGCGAGGTCGAACCAACGCCTAGAGGCAGTAGATCTACTAGTATGCATAGGCGGTCCATGCACCCATTCACAACAGCGGGTCGCAAAACGAAAACGTGTCTTGCCAAGGCCAGTGGAGTGAAATGGAACAGATCCTCCCAGTACTAGGTTAAACAGGCGGTCGAGGCGGGCAGGCTACGCCCAGTCAGACCCTGCGGGGATGCTCTCCGGGGTCATCTCGAGCTCGTCCAGAACGAACTCTGAGGTCTTGGCCTCCATCCTGGCCAGAGCTTCCTCGTTCTCCCTCTTCTGCTTCTCCATGGCCTCCGCGATGGCATCCTCGAGCTTCTCGTCGCTCGACATCATCATTCCTCCTCCCTCCTCGAAGAACTGCGGGTTGCGCTCCTTGTAGTCAGCGATGGCCTGCTCATATTTCTGAATGAAGAAGGAAAAGTTGGATTCATACGTTTGAGCGGAGAGAGAGAGAGTGAGAAGTGAGGAAGGGGGGAATGAGGAGGCACATGAAAAACATGGACATTCATCTGGAGAGGAAGGAGGGCTTTGCACAAAGCTCCCCAACTCCACTACTCGACGACTTCGCCCACTCACCTGTACCCCACCGTCGGCCATGTGCTGAAGCTCGTCGGCCCAACCGTAGCCCGCCTCTCTGAGTCCCCTAACGAGCTTGGCGCTCGTGGCGTTCACGTCCCTAACCTCCGCGAAGGCGAAGGCGCGGTTCCTCCCGCACTCAAGCCCCAGGCAGGTGGTGAGGAGGCGGTAGGACTCCTCCTGCGAAAACGATCTCAAGGGCGCGCTCGCGGCCTCCTCCGCGGCATCCTCGTCCTTGGCGCTGGCTGGCGGGGCGTAGGGCAGGCCGGTGTCGCTGGGGCCGGGGACGGTTGCCTCTGTGGCCTCCGTGGCCTCTGTGGCCTTTGCGGCCAGGTCACGAACGGAATAGGGGTGGGTGGCCTCGGGCATATTCGCGTCGGCCTTGCCCACGGAGACGGCTGTGAAGGTCTTGGTCGCGGCGCCGGCCCCGTCCGCCTGCACGGCCTTGATGATGTCGAACGCCTCGGCGGCGTACTGGTCCGAGTCGCAGAGGAGGAAGGCGACGTTGCGGACGGTGCTGGAGGATCTGGCGCGGTACACGGCGGTCCTGACCAACTCCAGGTTGGCCGCGGCGTCCCCGGCGTCGACGCGGGCCACCCAAGTGGTGACTCCGTCGAGCTGCTCGGGAGTGGGGAGGCAGAGGCCTCCCTCCTCCTCCCCCTGGGCGAACTGGAGTTTGTTGAGGAGGCCGGAGTAGCGAGCCGAGCGGGAGACCAGGCGCTTCTTGGCGAGCTTGGCGTCGGGGACGAAGGCGACGATGGAGGAGAAGTTGATGCCGTGGGCGTGGTCGAGGGCGGCCTCGACCCCGTCCTCGACGGAGGCGGCGAAGGCGCCGTCGGAATCGTTGAGGAGGTCGAAGATGGCCTGGTCAGCGCGGTGATCCATTGTGGCGGGATCCACCCAGCCCGAAACCAGGACGGCGTCGCCGAGGTCCGACCGGACCGCCAGCTCCGGGACTTCGTCGCCGATGTGCGCGTGGATGAACCTTTCGGGGTTCATGTTCCAGGCATCCCTGGACGGCTTCGACGGCCCGTCCTCGCTCTCGCCGGTGCCCATGCCCATCCCGAACAGGGCAGAATTCGAACCGGCATTGGCATTGGCGCCACCAGTCCTGATGGACCGGGCCGGGGCCCTGCCGCCGAGGCTTTGGCTTTGGAGGAAGCCGGAGACGAGGGGGGCGTGTGGTACCAGGAGGAGGGCGGAGGTTGCCGCTGGTACGAGGGCGAGCTTCATGTTCGGTTCTGGGATGGGACGGGGTGGGGAGGGGAGGGGTGGGACGTTCGAATTGTATGATATACTTTTTTCGAAGGTATCCAATTTTTATGACACTTCCCTAACTGCTATGCATACGCTACCTGGAATCGTACGACGGTGAGAATTATTAATATGAGTCAACGGCGAGAATGATATGCCAGCTGCAGATGCCATGATGCCGAGCCGGCCCCGAAGACGAAGAGCGGAATTCCGATGGAGATATCGGCATGGTTCTGATGTGTCATCACTTGCTGCCCAATGCCAGCTGTGCGCGCGCTCTGTTTACGCTCCTGCGTCATACTAATACTATGCTACTACTAGGAGTCGTAATACTACGCTATGCATACAATGCATAGCTACTCTAGGGAGTATGAATACTACTTTAGTACTACTCTACTACGACTACTACTAGCTAGTATGCATACTAGCTAGTAGTACTCGTACTTGATTTCTATGCATACTAATAGCTAGTACGCACTCGTAGTAGCTAGAAATGATCACTGAGTCGTCGAGTCGTGTCGAGTCTTCCAACGTACTATTACTAGCTACTAGCTAGTAGTATGCATACAGACAGAATTTCTTAAACTTACTAGTAGGGTTAGGACAAAAGTTTGCTATCTTCTTCCAAATTGTTGGCTAGACTAATTTAAGCCGGGTGGTTTATGTTAAGCTCTGTAAGTTTAGGCCCTAGGCCTATTAGACGATAGCTGCCATCATCTCAATCATCTTTCATCCTCCGGTATCCTGTCCCGAGTCGAGCAGTCGAACCGGCAGCCACAACAATCCGACAATCCACTCCAGCGATGGCGCCCTCCCGCGGAAAGGACACGCTCCTCGCCGTCCTTTCGGCCTCTCTGGGCCTCTTCGCGCTGCAAAAGATGCGGGCGGAGACGGCGGACTTCTTCGAGCCCATCTTGGCGGCCTGCACCGCCGCGGCCGCGGCCGCCGATGGCGATGGCGATGGCGCCCATGGCGGTGAAGGCATCGGAGGGGGCGCCGGTGGTGGCTTTGACCTCGTTCCCCACGAGCCCAGGACGGGGGGGGCTTTCTCGTGCCTCGTGACTCAATTTCTCCACGAGATGGTTGCGCCGGAGAACGCTCCAGCCGGATTAGTCGCTTGGACGACAACCGCGGCCATCCTCCTCCAGACGGGGCTTCTGGTCGCCATTGAGGCGGGGAGGTTCGGCGCAGACCGGTACAGGTTCAACCCTGTCGCCTGGCCCGCGGCCGTCGGCCTTGTGTCGGTCCTGCTTGGGGTCGGCGTTGTATTTCCCCTCATCTGGCTCCCGAGCTTCCTCCTGATGGGGGGGGGCGGGGGTGGATGTGGATCCATCGCCGGCGACACCGACGTCGACGACTGCAGCCGCAGGGATGGGGCCGTCTCCCGCCTCCGCCCGTACACGGCGGTCTGCCTCTCGCTCCCCACGGTCGCCTTGACCGTCCTCGCCTTCCGCCTGGATCCCTCCACCTACGAGTGGACCGTCGTCGCCGGGCTGCTCGGAGGGCCCATCGCCACCCTCCCCTCCGCCATCCTGGGGTGGATGGGACCGCCTCCGTCAGAGCGTGCCACCCATGCCGATGTGTCCCGGGGAGCCGTCTCCTGCGGCAGGGCCTACTTGCTCACTTCTGCCCTCTCCCTGGGCCTGTGGGTTGCGGCCGTTCGCAGCGCCGCCGCGGCATACGGACCCTTCTTCCGGGGCGATGCCGCGGCGGCGGCCTGTTCCGGCCTTTGGACTGACGCTGTCCCGGCCGTCCGCATCGTGACCGCAGATGGCGCCGTCCTCTTCGGCGCGGCGCTGTGCTACATAGCGAGCGTCGATCCCGTCGACGCCATTGCGGTCGTCCTGGCGTCCGTCGTCGTCGGGCCGGGGGCGGCGCTTGGGGTTATCCTCTGGGGGCACGAGCGGCTGAGAGACAAGAGGGCAACCTGGCGTTGGTGGCGGCAGCAGCAAGAAAGGTCGGCGCAAAAGCGCGTTTGAGCCCAAAATCTCCGAAAGATAGGCGCGGGCCCTGTCAGTATGAATCACCGTTGTACTCCTAAAAATTAACACAGAGCGTATACGGTACACGCGCACACCATAGGGAAGACGAACACCTGGTTGTACGTGCCCACTACAATTATTGAATTGGCGATTAGGCTACACATCATATCTAATTGATTGGATATCTGAAAGAACAAAGCAGAAGCGTGGACCTCTTTACTCCTTCTTCTCCTCCTCGGGGGCGTCGGCCTTCTTGTTGCCAAGGAACGAAAGGAAAACATTGTAACCGATCTGGATCGAGTTGATGTAGAGAAGACGCTGGGACGGGGGAATGAAGGCGAAGTTGATGGTGTGGGCAGGAACCCAGACAGCCCAACTGCCCATAACGGCAGTCTGCAGGTCGGCCTTCAGCTTCTGAATGTACTCGTCAAAGGACTTGCCCTCGAGGGCACTGAGGTAGCCGAAGAACATGCAGCCGAAAATGGGGTTCCAAATCGTCTGGTCGATCAGAACCTTGGACGCAACTGTCACGGGCTTAGTGCCCGGCATCTTCGAATCAAGCATACCGTAGAAGTAGTGGCCAGTGGATCCGTGGCAGAGGAAGCCGAAGGAGCCGAGGCGGATGGTGCGCATGGGATCGTACGGTGCACCGTCATCGTTGACGAAGTTCTGTGCCAGAATATCTCCGGCGGAGAATCCGACGAGGGACGTCATCATCTTGGTGAGGAGAGGCTGGGCCTCGAGGAGAGCATTGTATCTGGCCCAAAGTCCCATCTTGAGTTGTTAGGAGATAGTGAACAACCTGAAGAGCAGCAAAGAACGGAACGCAAAGGAAGATCAGTTGGTGAAACTCGATGAAGATTACCGCATACGTTTAGCGGACGATAAAGGAATGTCCAAAGCCAAAATTGTGCGCAAAGCCCATACTGCCAAAAGGCGGGGGAACGACGGCACACTCAAAAAAGGCTTGGGGACGTTTGCTCTCGCGGTCCTGAGTAAGAGTTCATCCACCACGGGAGGTCGGCCGAGATCCGGTGCCGACGGAGTCATAACGGTCCGAATCCTGCTCGAAACCAACGAAGGAGCTCCCGCAAGAGAGCTCAACAAAGTTGGAGTCAAGTGGGCTCAAAGACCGACGCCATCAGCGGACCAAGGACGATATAATAGTGGAGCTCTGTCGCAAGTAGGGCGCTTTCTCGGAGATGTGATCATCTTACAAGCAAACAAAACAGCAAATAACACGGAACATGGATAAACACGCCCGCCAGAAACAGCACGACGGAAGTCTGAGTAAACGACGACAAGACACGAGTGCCCCCGTTATCTTGTCGAGGCCATCAAGGAGGTTCGATCGATCCGATGGCAAGGCAGATACCCACCTTGATTGTGCTAAAATAGTGATAAAAAGGACGATGGACAAATCGGAGCGCGTGGATCCCGTGGACGACGAAGTTTTCAGGGCGATGACGTCGCGTCGCCCTACTACTAGCTAGTAGCTTCGCACTCGCATCACCATAATCAATAACCCAAAACCGAAAGTCGCGTTCGCGAAACTGCAAGCCGCGCAGCCGCGCGGCGAAAGGTGAAAATGGACGGCGCGGAGAAAGACACGTGGTCAACGAAGGCTTGCGTTCATTGCCGGTTTTTTTAGATAGACCTATTTCTCTCTTTCGGGGTAATGACAAAAATGATGAGATTCCTTTGCAGTATGGGTAGTATGCATACTCTAGAGTAGTATTAGGAGCTACGCCATACTGTATGGATACTCTTATGCAGTATGCATACTAGATAAGTTTGCCATACCACTACTGTGGTAAAATAAAATAATGTATGTGGACATTAATGAAGCTGAATTAAGCCATAGGATTCGAGAAATATACTATCTTCGACTCAACGGTAATAATGCGCACAGCAATAGGGCGGCAGCAGCTCCGGTCGCAGCTCCAATCGTTGCCGATGGCCAATGCACATTTGTGAATTCGTCAACCACGAAAGTTATGACTGCAGTTGGTGCATTCCGCATAGTTTCCTTTGCATTCTGCATCGCGCTTACATTATTTCGATCTTCCGCGTCGTGTTCACTGGCATGGGCGACCAGTGCTGCTTCGCTATCATCACATGAGTTTTTTGTGCCTTCCGATCGTCTAGATGTCTCTCCTATTTGCTTCTCCGGGGAAATAGGTGAGTCTGCCTCGTTGTGATCGGCGCTAACCATTCGGACCTCATCAGATTCAGCTGCAGTTTCCTCATGGAGAGCCGATTCGACGGCATTTACCGAATCGGTCTCCAAAGTATGCTTAGGATTCGCATAGTCTATTCCTTTCACGTCGTAATCATTTCTCTCCCGGATCAGATCTTCAATTAGCCTCATTCGTCCGTCCTCTCGTCTCCAATGGAAAATTTGTCCCCCACAAAACAGTGCAGTGTTTAGTACAATTAAACCCCAGGTCCCGTATGTGCTCAGTACCCTCCACTTGTCCTGCCATATCTGTTCTTCGTGGTATCGCTTCCGCAGTGCATCCATGTAAATGACCTGGGACCTACCGGCCTCGTCTTCGGCACTCCTGAGTCCCTCTCGCGCCTTGAGCAGGACCTTCCGCGCCTTCACTTCTCTCGCTGTCAGCTCTGCAAATTCCGCTGCATCGGCCGACGACCAGGAATCCCTCCGCATCAGCATGGTCACATGCTTCTGGTTGGTCGACTCGTACTGCGATGTTGCCGCCTCTGCAGACAATCGGCTAGACTTTACCGCCAGGACGGCATCGTCAAAGGCGATAGAAGCCTTGGTGGCCGCTTGCTTGAGGTTGGAAAGCTCGTATAGTCCCGAATGCTTAGAGTAGAGGTCCGTCAGCTGAGCGACCAGCGCCTGGGACACAGAGGCCTTTCTTCCCATTGTTTTTCAAATTTTTATTTTGTGAAAAGCCATAAACTGGGAAGAGCTAGTAGCAGCATGTACGTAGTACTACTAAGTACTAGCTGTTAGTATTATTTAGTATGAATACCGGCCGGTAGAAGTTAGCAACACTACGTGAACGCATACGTTCTACTTACTTATCCGACGATCCGATCCTCAAAGAAGTCATCTACCCCAGGTACATACATACATGTGCAAAACGAGAGCTTTGATCATCGAAGCGGCATCAGCTACACGGGCTTCATATTGCTGTTGGCTTGAGCGACGCTTCGCAAATGCTGATTCCTCCGTCTCTGATTAGAAGCGTATCGGTCCTGCTGATCGCGGTTCTCCTACTTGGCCCTCCGATTGTTGCTGAGACCAGGAAGGATGATATCACATCAGCCAATATTCTTGAAAATTCCGCTGAAGATAGATTTGTAGCCAGAGATGCTCGCGGTCACTTGCATGGTCCGCGTAGCCCTCAAGAGGTCCTCTCGGCGTGGGAAGTGCTACGTGTAGCCGGAGTTTTGGAGGATGCTAGCCGTAGCAGTCTTCTTTCCGATTGCGATTGTCGTCACGCCACTCAGGCATCAAGGAGCATCAGTGGTATGCATAGAGTGGCGCTCGAAGAGGATCAGAATAGTGAGAAAGAGGAGCATGGAGGTTCTGAAGAGTCGTCGGAAAGTCCAGACTTCCTCTACAACGGTGCAATGGCCCTTCTCTGCGTGACCCTGGCGGCCCTGGCGGCGGGCCTGACGATGGGAATGCTCTCCCTTGATCCACTTATGCTTACTATCAAGCTGCGAGCCAGCAGAGATGAGTTGGAGCGGCAGCAAGCTAAGCTCCTTCTCCCGCTTGTGCAACAGCACCATCGCCTCCTTGTCTCACTTCTGTTACTCAATTCCATCTCCAACGAGGCCCTGCCACTCTTCCTTGATAAGATTGTTCCAGGTTATATGGCAGTCATTCTGTCCGTTACTCTCGTATTGTTTTTTGGTGAGATCATTCCCTCGGCAATTTTCACGGGGCCCAAGCAGATTTCTATCGCGGCAAGCCTCGTTCCTCTCGTTCGTACCATTATGCTGATTTTATCCCCGGTGGGCTATCCCGTTGCCAAGCTTCTCGATTTTTTCCTTCATGACGATGACGAAGCGAACAGTATGGGGCTGTTTGACAGGGGGGAGCTTGGCGCTCTAGTCCGAATCCAGTACGAGGAACGCATGGCGACCAAGAAGAGGCGGAAGATAGAGATGGCCCAGCTTGCAGCTGGAGATTCGAGTACCCGAAGTTTCGACTCCCTAACTATGAGAGGTCTTAAGAAAAGTTTGTCAGAGAGGCGAACCGTTAGCGAGACATATCAGCAGGACACCAAACAAGGTTCCTCTAACAGACCGACAGTGGCCCGGACCTCCTCGTGGCATCGTGATGAAGTGACGCTGGTCGAGGGTGCCCTATCAATGAAGGTAAGGCAGATCTTGTTCATTCCTTCTCGCATTCACATGCATGTAATATTATGATGGCGTTACCTTCGTCTATTTTTCGCTGTGATTTTGTCGCCTTGTGCTCAATAGCCTTTGTTTCTTCAAAACACTGATCTTCCACAGAACAAACAGGCCATAGACTGCTACACGCCGATGCGTAACGTTTTTGCTCTTCCGTCTGATATGTGCCTCGACGAGGCAAATATTGTGAATATATATGCCCGTGGTTACTCCCGTGTGCCCATTTATGTTAACTATGGCGGATCAACGGAAGACAAGGATCGAATCTGCGGCATCCTCATCACCAAGCAGCTAATGGTCATCAACAAAACAGACAGGCGAACTCTTTCAACCATGCCGCTTCTCAGGCCCTTTTGCATATCGCCGTCGACGAATCTGGTCGATCTCATCAATATATTTCAAGAGGGCAGATCGTCAATGTTGAGCGGCGGTGGCCATCTCGCATTCCTCTGCGCCAACCCTGATAAAGGGAACAAGGCATTTGCTAAGGGCAAGCCTATTCCCAAAAGCGCTGGTTTGATGGGCATTGTTACTCTCGAAGATGTGCTGGAGGAGTTGCTACAAGAGGAAATATTTGATGAGCAAGACAGAAATGAAGTTGAATCATTGAAAATAGCACGAAGGTCTGTTTTGCGATGGAAAAGATTTGTAGAGAGGAAGCGGAAGGCTCACGAGAAGGCACCGGCCTCCTTGGAACCCCGAATGAGTTTTATAAGCATTGTCTCCCAAGCCGTTGCTGCCTTATCAGGAGGTGACGAAGCGAACGGTGATAGTTGCTCTTCTGATGTTGAATCTTGCAGACCTGACGAGACCTTTCGTTTACTGGACGGCAGGAAAGAGTCAACTATTCGAAGAAATTACTAAAAAGTAATAAAATGTACGGGAATTGTCCAATCCTTCATTACATATTATATTATATGAATATCCAAAAGCATGTAATACGGGAGGAGATTCAATCTCCACCCGATAACAGTGGCATTACTCGTTGAAGTCGAAATCCTCCTCCTCGGAGTCCGCAAACTCTTCTTCCGAGTCATCGTCGTCGAAGGTGTAGGTTTTCTTCGCCGTGGTTCGGCGGGATCTACCTGCGCGTGGGACGACAGGGGAATCATCTCTAGCGATGGAGTCATCATCCGAATCAAGATCGACGAAAGATTGCTCGCTCTCGCTTAGGTCCTCCAAAACGGTCTTCTTCTTCTTCACTACAGCTTTCCTCGTCGGAGCTTTCTTCGCTGGAGCTTTCTTCGCTGGAGCCCTTTTCGCCTTCTTGGCAGCCTTGGGTCTAGTCGTCTTGCCAGGAGATTCGTCTCGGACCTCGACCTCCGATTCCTTAGGAGACGGGCGCTTCCGATCATTCTCAAGCTCGTCGTCGCTGTCCATGACAGAAACGATCATTTTCTGCTTGCTCATCTTCTGCTTCATTGTCTTCGTGGCTTTTGTGGGGGGACTGACAATCATTTTAGTCATCCGAGACGCTAGCCTAGCTGCAAGATCAATTGACACGTCACTATCACTGTCTGAATCCTCTTCTCTTACTGGCTCGGGCTGCTTCACGGGTTGCTTCACGGGCTGCTCCACTGACTTCTTGGATTTTGGCTCCGTCTTGGCGATGGGAACAAATGCCTTTTTAGCAATCACTTTCCTTGGTTTTGCCGCAGCAGAAGGAGGAGGAGCCCTCTTCTGCCTCGCAATGGAAACCTGTTTACCTTCAAAGTTGGAATTGTCAGAATCGCTAATATCACCGTTGTCATCCTCGTCAGACTCATCAGAGTCCCACTCGTCGACTTTCTTCTTCTTCTTGCTTCCCTTGGCTTTCTTCTTGCTATTTTTTTTCCACGCCTTAGCCTGCTCCTTTCGTTCAGCCATTTCCGCCGCCTTGATCTCAGCATCACGTTCATCAAGCAGGTCATTAATAACGTCAAGATCATTCCACCAGATTGTGCTCGTTGGTGTCTCCTCGAGCTCTACGACCTCTTGGGTCTTCTCTGCAAGCTCGGCACGGAGCTTCTCCGCCTTTTCATAGGTAAGCGACCAAATCTTCATACCCAGGAGATATTCGTAACCTTTCACAAGGTCGGCATCAGAGGCTGATTCGTCAAGCTCATTGTCATCATCATCACCATCCTGATGTCCATCCTTGTCCTTGTCCTTCGTCATGAGGTCGTAGCCACGCTTTTGAAGATCTGCAAGGATCTCACTCTTCTTTCGATTGCTCACGACTAGATCGCCGGAGCAAACCTCCTCGACGAAGCGGGCTTTGTTGCTCAACGTCAGGCGATCCTTGCGAAGAATCTTCAGCAAGTGCTCCTTTCGCTTCTCGTAGAAGGAGAGCCTTAAATTGTAGAACTCCTCCAGAATTTCTTCCGGAGAGTTGTACTTAATAATGCGACCGTGAGTATCAAAGAGGTGCATGTTGGATGTCGAGACAGTCGTCGTAAGCTTGAACTTTCCGTAGAGACCCCCTTTCTTATCCTGCTCGAACTCGTCGATCTTTTCCTTGGTGGCAATGACAGTAAAGGAGACCGTGGAATCCGTGTGGTTCTCTTTGAAATCCTTGATCTCAACTTTTGCCTCCTTCGCATCCTTCTTTGTGTCCTTCTTACCCTTGGTAGCTTTTTCCTCTCCGACCATCATAATCTCGAGGAACCGCTTGTAGTCCTGCGTCCACTTCTTGATTGGTAGCTCAGTGATCTTGAGTGTGGTGTCGTTGAGGCGCTCGATTCTTCCCTTGATAATATACGATCCCTCCCTCTTTCCTATTTCCGGGACGATTTCACCCTTGAAGCCACTGTAGTACGGGGCCATCTTCTCCGGCTCCTCGCCACGAATCATGCGCCGGAGGTTCTCGACGATTTCACGGGGATTAAAGTTAGGAGTGCTTGAAGACCAACCGGTACCGATGCCGTCAGATCCGTTCACGAGAACCATCGGGATCACGGGCATATAGAACTCTGGCTCAATCGATAGGCCGTCGTCGTTGAGGTAATCCATGAGGGCATCATCATCTGGGTGGAAGATCGCTCGGGTGATCTTTTCCAGCTTAGTGAAGATATAACGGGGAGAGGCAGCATCCTTGCCTCCCATGCGGCGGGTACCAAACTGACCGGACGGGGTGAGAAGATTGATATTGTTGCTCCCGCAGAAGGACTGGGCCATGCCAACAATGGCTCCCTGAAGGGAGGCCTCGCCGTGGTGGTACGCTGAATGCTCTCCAACGTAGCCAGCTAGCTGCGCGACCTTGATCTCCCCTTTGAGCTTTCGCTTGAAACAGGAGAAAATGATCTTGCGCTGGGAGGGCTTGAATCCGTCCATAACATGCGGAATGGAGCGCTGGTTGTCAGCATTGGAGAAAAGAATGAGTTCCTTGTTGATAAAGTCGGAAAAGCAGACTCCCTCCTTCTGGGCCCGGGAATAGTTGAGGTAGGTCTTCTTTTCGAGGCATCCGAGCCAAACTTTGCGGTCCTCGACCTTCGCCTTATTAAAGGCCATGTCAATGAGCTCGTTGCCCGAGGTGGCCGCGAGCACCGGAGGACGGGTGGGGTCGTTGTCGAATTCCATCATGTCGTCATCCTCATGGTCGATGGCTACGGCCTTCTCGCCAAGGTCAGAATCGAGCATATTGAATCGAATCTGATGGACGCCAAGGTTTCCGAAGTATTCTTTCGCCTCGGCGGACGTGGACGTTCCGAGACCCTTATAGTACTTGACTTTGTACCCCTTTCCTTCATTACCAGTCGATTCCTTCCAAGCCTCGTACTCCGGCAGAGTGAAGAAAGTCTTGGACTTCTTCCCCTTGGTCGCCTTGACGATAGGGGTGATAAATTGGAGGAGAAATCCAGGAACGTTGAGAAGGGATGGCCAAAACTTGTGGATGAAGTTGATGACGAGCCCCTTGATGTGCGATCCGTCGTGGTCCTGATCGGCCATGATCATGAGAGATCCGTAGCGGAGAGTCTTGATGTTTGTCTCATCGTATTCGACGTTGAACTTGAGACCAAGAATGTCGATAATGTTCTTGATCTCTTCGTTCTTGCTGATCTGCGACAGACTGGCGTCGCGGGCGTTGAGGAGCTTTCCCTTGAGGGGGAAAACACCGTAGTAGTCCCTCCCCACGACCGAGAGGCCGCTCATAGCAAGGGACTTGGCGGAGTCTCCCTCGGTGAGGATGAGGGTGCAGTCCTTGGACTTAGCCCCTCCAGCGAAGTTGGCGTCGTCGAGCTTGGTGATGCCAGTGAGCTTTGTCTTCTTGGTCCCTCCCTGCCTCTTGAGCCCTTGCCTCTCCTTGAACTTGGCGAAGGCGAGGATGTTCTCCACTACGGCGGACTTCTCCACGGCCTTGATGAACTTAGGGGACAAGGTGAAGGTGCTCCCGAAGGCCTTCTTGGTGGTGGTGAGTCCCTCCTTGGTCTGCGAGTCGAAGGCCGGGTTGTCAACGAGGGCGTTGACGAAGACCCTGAGGTGGTTCTTGATCTGGTTGGGCTTGATCTCCACCCCTCCCTTGTTCTTCTTCTTGACGACGGCCTTGAGCCTATCGGCAATCTGGTCGGCGATGTAGGTGACGTGACCCCCCCCCTTTGAGGTGCATATGGCGTTGACGAAGGAGATCTGCTCGAAGCTGCCGTTGGAGGAGGGGGCCACCCCCACCTCCCACCTGCCGCCGTCCTTGTCCACCTCGAAGGCGACGACCGCCTCGATGCCATCGATCATGCCCAGGTAGGACTTGAAGTCCTTGACGGGGAGCTTGTTGCCGTTGAGGTAGACCGCGAGTCTCTTGCCCCCCCTCCCGGACATGGATCCCGCGATGTCGTAGGCGCGCTTGGAAAGAAGGGAGACGGTGTCGTCGTCGAGAGAGGTCATCTTGAACCGCTCGAGGTCCGGGCAGAAGGTGATCTTGGTGTAGTCTCCCGCCTTGATCTCGGCCTTGGTGGCCTTCGTGACGGTGGGCTCCTCGGCGCGGCCCATGTTGTCGCGGAAGACCTGCCTGAACCTGACCCCCCTGGACGAGTCTAGGCACTCCACGACGAACTCCTTGGAGAAGATGTTGGCCAGCTTGGCTCCGTAGCCGTTCCTCCCTCCCGTGGTCTTCTTCTCGTTGTCGTCGAAGTTGGACCCCGTGAGGAGGTGGCCGAAGATGAGGGTGGGGACGTAGCAGCCGTGCTCCCTGTGCATCTCTACGGGGATGCCTGCGCCGTTGTTCCTGACGGAGATGGTGTTGTTGGGCGCATCGACGACGATGTCCATGCGGTCCATGCCATCGGGATCCCTCTGCTTGTTGTCCGCGGCGTTGACGAGGATCTCGTCGAAGATCTTGTAGAGGCCAGGCGTGAAGGTGACCTCCCTCTCTACGAGGCGGGCGGGGGCGGGGGCGGGAGCGGAATTGGAATCGGGACTGGGATCGGAAACGGAATCGGAATCGGAATTGGAGCCGGAACCGAGAACGATCATCCTCTGCGTGACCCGCTCGGTGGATCCGATGTACGTGTCGGGGCGGAGGAGGATGTGCTCCAGCTGCGTCTTCTTCTGGTAGCGCTCCTCGATGGTCTTCTTCTTGCTAGGCACGGCAGTGGGGGCGGAGGCGGAGTCAGCGGCGTTGGCGTTGGCGCTGGAGGAGGAAGTGAGGGCGGCGCCCTTGGCCTTGGCCTTGCCTTTGCCCTTGGCCTTTCCCGTTGCCTTTCTGTTTCCCTTGCCGGCCTTGGCCTTGCTCTTGGGGGCGACGTTTTCGTCCTCGAACGAAAAGTCCGAGGCCGAATCGTCGGCGAGGAAGGAGAGGTCGCTGTCCTCGATAATCATTTCCACGTCCGCCATGTTTCTTCTTGGCTTGGCCTTTGCTTTGGGGGAGAGAGGCGAAACTGTCCCTTGCTGGGATTGTGAGAAAGGCGGTTATGGATCCGCCAAATTTCCTGCCCCCCTTCCCTTCCCTCGGTTTTTCTTCTTCTCTCTCCTCCGCGACTGCCATCATCATCCCGTATGCATTCTTACTTTTTATCGTAGCTACGTACATACTTACAGTGTGCAGTGTAATACCTAGCTATTCATAAAAAATACGCTCGTAAAGTAACTAACTATGCATATGCATACTAGCTGGGAACTTCTCGTACTACTGGGCCTGGGGGCGAGGGTTTTTCGAAAAAAGCAAGCAGGCCTGCCCAGGTGACCGTTGCCGAGGGTGGGGGTAGAGGGTTTGATACTACTCTAGTAGGGACGCTCCAACTATGCATATATACAGTATTAATAGTAGAATCTAGCTAGCTAGTATGCATGGTTGCATACTAGTAGGGTTGGGTTGGCACATATTTTTAATCTTATGACTCTTTCACATTTTCCCATGAAGTAGAAGAGTACACGAGCCGTGCATGCCCGCGGCGACGGAGGGGCGGCGGGTGGAACCAATT
>Ga0315315_10002325_pt1 | contig 17376 bp, 14 predicted proteins | sample M140m3416metaG_FD_203699 | JGI IMG/M metagenome (GOLD analysis project Ga0315315, IMG submission 203699) | Ammonia-oxidizing marine archaeal communities from Monterey Bay, California, United States - M1 40m 3416 | ecosystem: Environmental > Aquatic > Marine > Intertidal zone | place: USA... | reverse complement strand
AAGGGAGATTCCTTAGCTAGTTGCGAATGCTACATCACGTACGGATACTAGTAGAGTAGTGGTTTCAAAAACATGTTATACAGTAAAACGCGCGTATATAATAATATGCATACTACGAGCTCGTAGAAATACATACATAAAATCGTTTCAAAAAAATAAAAATAATTAATGCGTAGCCAAGACCCAATGCCATGTCCAGCCTCCTCTCCCCCCTGACCGAACCGGGAGGGGCTCTCGCCCTCGGCCTACGTGGGATCCGGCTGCGCCTTGGCGGGGGGAGCAACGGCGACGACGTGGAGCGGTTCCGCCGCCTCTACGGGTCGCTCCTGCGGGATGTGGCACCGCCGCCTCCCGGGGGCGACGGAGAGGTCCAGGGCTACGGCGGCGGCCCCGACGTCCCGCCGAACGGGCCAATGGACGATATGCACCGACCGCAGGAGCGGGGGGGGGGGGAGCCTTCCCGCCAGCGGCGCGGACCCCTGCCCAGCGGAGACGAAACGGCGTCGGCCCCGGCGGCCGCCGCCGCGGCCTCGACCCCGTCGATGCTGCCGCTGCGGCAGAGGGAGGAAAGGGGGCGGACCGTCCAGTCGGATTCGAAGGAAAAGGCCAGGGCGGCGGCGGCGGCGCGTCAGAGCGCCCGGTACATGTGGAGCCTCACAGAGGCGTCGGCGTGGAGAATCCTCTCGGCAACTCCCAGCCCGGACAAGGAGGGGAACAGCGCCGACACCGCCCTCGCCGTCAGGGACGAAGGTGCGGTGGCGACCATGGCGGCAGTAAGGGCTGCGGAGGACAGGGCCGTGACGGCCATCGAGGATCTAGGCGAGGCCATCGCGGGCACGGGTACGGGCACGGGAGAGGGGGAAGTGTGGGACTATTTCTGCGACAAGAACATCCTGGCGCTGCTAGTTGACATCGCCGCGGCCAAGCCCGCGCCATTCGACGGCGACTCCTGCCTCGGGGATCAGGCGGAACAAGCGAAGCTCAGGCAAGAGGATCAGCAGCAGTATCGAGGGGTGGTCTGGTCACCCCGGGTCAAGGCGCAGGTGTTCCGAACGGTGTCCCTGCTCATATCAGGCGTCAAGGATGAAACGTCGCTATACTTTCTCCTCTCCAACAACCATGTCAACGATCTCACCGGATCCTTCCTTCCCATGGGGCAATGGACCAGCAGCGCCCTGGAGGTGATGATGCCGGAGTACATTGGCCTCCTTAAGGCGCTGGCGGTAACGCTGGCGGGAAGTCCCCACCTGTTACAGTTCTTCGTCAACAACAGGCACGCAACCGACGAATCACCCGAGGATGGGGGCCAACGCCATAACTGGGTGCCGAAATTCCCTCTCCTGCACTCCTCCGTCCACATATTGGCGTCTGCCTTCGCCCAGTCGGACAGCTTCGCGCACGTGACGGCGCTCAACATTGTCTTATCTGTGTGCCAGATCCCCGCCGGGGAGGTGCGGGCCCTAGTCGGGGAGTCGGTGGCCGAGCAGCGCACTCTGCTGTCCTACCTCTGTCAGCGCCTGTCGGGACGATATCGCCGCATTGCGCATCTGTCAGTTGGAGTGGCGGCTGGGGACGCATCAAGGTCGGCGGCAATCGGGAGGGAGATCACGGAGCTGCAGGACCAGATTCATTTCATTGACGATCTGCTGTGGTGCAGCGTCCGGCCTCTCAACGTGAGGCTGTGCGAATATCTGCTTCGCAACGTTCTTTCGCAGCACGTGCTGCCGGGAATGCTGATCCAGGGCCAGGGGCAGAAGTCTCAATTTTCTAGCATCGCTGAGCAAAAACGTCTTAGCGCGGCGACAGTGGAAGACGACTCGGACATCATAACCGAGGTGGAGGCCATGGCACAGGCCTCGGTGGTTTTCCTCACCCAGATGTTCTTGACGGTGGAGTACGCACCCCTCCTCAAGATGTGTGCTGTGGCGATCCTGCATCCGCTTTCTCCCGCCGACTGGTCTGCTCTTCCTCGGAGTAACCAACACGGTGGTGACTATGTCCTCACACCGGCGCTCAATGCAATTGTGCAGAAGAGGTGCGTGATCATTGGGAGTGGTCCGGACGGTCCCTCAGCCGAAGGTGGGAACGATATCAGCGGCGGTGATGACGAGATCAGAATCATCGCCAAGGCGAATCCGCATCGGCGGTCTCTGTTGTCGATTCTCAGGGGAGAGAAGGGCCATCGAAGATTTGTCCCGGTGTCAATGCTGCTTCAGAGTATCTTAGAAACTGAGGAGCTAGACGAGGAGTTCTTGACGACCCTTGAGGTCCTGACCAAATACTCTAAGCCATCTGATGACAGCGGGGAGGGAGATGGTGATGATTTGATTCTTCCATCCCCCTTCGAAGAGGCACTCGCGACTTTCTTCACAAAGAATCATTCGTCGTCATCGCGCGCTACGATGGCTATTGAGTGTGCAGGTTCCCTTGCGCTATCGATGATGTCGCACCTGTTAGTTGGCGTGACGGGAAATGGTACCGACTATAAGCACTTTCACCGACGATATGTCTCCTCCTCTCTCGTTCGTGGCGTCGGTGCTGCCAGAGAATTGTTCGCCTTGAAAGTTAAACGATACAGCCGAGCGGCCGAGGTCAGTGGCTCTTTCATGGACCTTGTGGAGTTTGAGATTTCCAGGAGATACGAAACGGTTACTGGAAAACACGGACAGCCACTTAGACTTTGTGACTTAAACGCGAGAAGTACGTATCATTTGATGAATACTCCAGAGATATTGGTACAAAAGTTAAGCAATGCAAGCTCCAACGACATTGAGGACGCTAAGTTTGCCATACGGGCACTCTTTTATTTCAGATCAATTTGTGAGGTCGTGGAGGAAGTTCACGACCGGCTGGGTAGCTTTCTCGGGCCAGATTCTCTGAACGAGAGGTGGGGCGATGATGCATTCGAAATCCGCACGGTCGAAGTCATGGAAGGAGAATTCGTTGATTTCAGTGGCGGCGCTGAGAAGAACCGCCCACAGGTTGGGGCTGACTTGGATGTGCGGGGCCGAACATTTTTTTACTTTACTCCCACTATGACGGGAATAAAGCAACCTCAATCAACCAGTGACCACAAGCGAAGGCTGGCCGCAGACATCATTAGAATGACCAAAAAGACTGAGCTCATGATAGTTTTAGACCCGACCGACCTCTTCATTCTCAAGCCGAATCCTAGGGACGGCTCGTGCAATCGTGGAACAATACTTTGCAGCGCATCTATTGGGTCGGTAATTACTGCAGTCTCGGACAAAGATTGGTTGCACATTGCTATTCGTGAAACGGAAGATATTGGTGTCTTCATCAGGAATGGCAACATGTCCCTTCACTTTGACAGTGTGGGCACGTGCTTGATAGTCAAGCAGTATCTCGAGAGATGCCGCTCGGCGCTATCGAGCAAAATGATAGCAAAGGTAGACAAGATGATTGATGAATGTACGGGTGATCTCTTTCCATTGGAGGAAGATGAAGACGATGAACCGTCAGAAGAGTGGTCCAGCTTCTATCCTCAAAAAGTAGATCCGCTGAATCTGACGACCAATGTGCTCGGTGAAGGTGAGGAAGAGGTAGTGCTGGAGGCTATGTCAACGGATGAAGGTGGGAGCACTGACATTGCTCCTCGGGTATCATTGTAATTCGTGGATTTAAAACAATTGTTTTGAAGGCGTTGGTGGCTATCGTAGCAATTATGTGCATGCATCTATCTATCGCTGAAAGGTTGAATGCGTCCAGACATGCTTCCAGGATGAGATGAGAGCAAGCAACCCACTATTGTTTTAGCCGGCTTACAAGTACAGCTACAACAGCGACTATTGCCGCACTCGCAACTTTATAACGGATAGGAGCATTCATGGATGTGCGAAGGGGAGAAACGTTAATTCCAAAGAGACCTGATTCCTTGGTATCAAGATCAACCGGGGGCAACTCTTTCATTCTAGACAGAGTCCCGTTCTTTCTGAGAATGTTTACGATCTCCTTAACCAGGTCCTGCATCTGCTCTGCCCTCTTTTCCACGGCTTCGAGCACCTCCTCGTGACTAGCCGCCGGTCCCTCGTCGCCCTTGCGGATGACTTTGTTGGTGATGAGCGAGAGGCACATCACCTTCATTCCACAATGGTGCGCGGTTATTATCTCCGGTACCGTGGACATCCCAACCGCGGATCCATTGATCGAAGAGAAAAAATTGCACTCGGCTTTAGACTCGTACATAGGCCCGCTCACGAAGCAGTACAGCCCGTCCTTCCGGACGAAGTTCTCAAATCCAAGGTTTACCGCCGCCTCGAGGAAGACCGCCTGGTTCTTTTGGTCGTAGGTGTTGGAGCTGGGAGGGAACCGTGGCCCTAACTCGTCATCATTTGGACCGATGAGGGGGTTCTTTCCTGCCAGCATGGGCAATGCAAAGTGATCCATGATGCTCACAACGTCCCCAACATTGTAGGTAGCGTCCAGTCCCCCGGCCGCGTTTGTGACGATGAGGAACTTTACCCCGAGGCAGCGCATAACGCGGACGGGCAGGGCGACCGTCCCCATGTCGTGGCCCTCGTAGGAATGGAATCGACCCCGGAGGCACACAGTCGGGATATCTCCCGAAAGGTTGCCAAAAACCAGCTCCCCCTTGTGACCTGGCACGGAGCATTGCGCAGGAAATCCAGGAATATCTCCGTATTTGATGGACATGTGCTCCGTCATGGAATGGGAAAGACCCGAGAGCCCGGACCCGCAGATAATTCCAATTTCTGGCGATTCCCGATCATCGTTTGCCAGCCGCGCCTTGAGATATTTCGCAGCTCGGCGATAGGGGATAAAAGACGGGTCCATGTTGTTGCTTTGAGTCCGTTCTGAGTTCGAGGGGGGTGGAGCGCGTTGATGACAGTTTTGAAAGTGAGACGTGGTCGAGTACAGTACACCTAGATATAGCTAGTAAACGCTCGCTTGTGGGTTACTTACTACGCGTGACGTGTACAGGCCGGTATGCACTGCTTGACCTGACGTCCGTGTCCGCCGACCGCCGGAAGGAATTCAGAATTCGGACCAGATTTTGTTATCAATTTCAGTTACCACCCCTCTCGATGGGGTTCCAGCAACGTTTTCGAACTTGGAAAGTGGAACCTGTCGGGGGATACTACTACTCTAGTACTAGCTAGTATGTGCATATGCATAAGCTAGGAGCATGTAACGTACGGTGCTTTTTATTGGCTTATTTAGGCTACTTGGCGGCTACGATCGTTAGTTGACCCTTTTGAGTCCTGTTTATGTACCTTTTAGTAGATATACGAGCGTATAATATATTATAGTGTATGATGAAGACCCAAGCACCACTTGCACCAAACAAACTGTTTGGCTTAGTTGGCTGTGGTCCACAACTTTTTTGCAGGCTCACTCACGTCGAGGTGGCCAGACCAGCCTTCCGGCAAGACGACTGTGTCACCCGCGACACAACGACGACCGTGTCCAGTAGTGTTGTCAGTGATAATGACGACGCCTTCGAGGAGGTGGAAGAAGGTTTTCTGACCGATCGAAACGGGGAACGAGGCCGAGCCACAGGTCCAGACACCAACTTGCGTAGGGCCAACATCATAAAAGGTATTGTACGCAATGCTTGCGTGTGTGGACCCGTACAAAGGATCATATCCAGTGTTCTTGACGAGATTTTGTGGAGCAAAAGTGTGGTAGCCGTCGACCTGCACCCGAATCACAGGATTGCGGTCTTCCACACTCTCGTGGGCGTTCACAGCCCAGATCTTGTGAATAGGCGAGACAACGTCCCAACGTCCCGTGTGGCCTTTGGGAATAATGACTGTGTCGCCTGGACCGAAGTAGTGTCTCGTGCTATCGGCATCGCTAAGGCAGCCATGGCCGGTCAGCATGTAGAAGATCTCGGTGTGAGCCTTCGGGTTGGGCGAATCCCATCCGCCCTCCGAACAGAACCATGAACCAGCACTAAGCATTCCGTCCTTTGTCAATAGGCGGGTTGAGTCCTGAGGCGTGCCCCAATCGGCAGTACGAGGACCCTTGGATTCCAACTGATCGAGACCAAAATATCCGATGGGGGCATGCACAAACGAAGGTGTAGCGGCGGCGGCGCCTTCCGATGGAAGAGGTGTTGCACTTTGCACAGGAGCGCTCGACAGCGCGGCGCTCTGGGGCACTTGCTGCGACAGGGAATCCAAATAAGATGATAGGGAAGTGGATGGACGGCGGTGGCGCTGCACTCCGCGAGGTTGGAATGACACAGCAAGTGCCACGAGGGACAAAAAGGCGGTTTGTCGGATCATTTCTAATCTTCGCTGACAATCCTGATGAAAAATGGAAGGGGGTAAGGCTGTGCAACTTATCGTGACTATTAATTTTGCTGCTGGGACTCCTGCAAATCCGAAGTATTTCGATGGAGATGATTGATGATTCGCTGACACACTCTCACACACAGATCGCTGATGCCCCGATGCGCGGCGCCAGTCCGATGACGTGTGCAAAATGGCGAGTACCCTATCAGCGCGGTGTCTCTTACGCTCGTAGTTGGACATTTTACAAATACCCGGCCAATGTTGTGGTTTCGCCCCAGTTTCTTCGGCAATAAACACGAGCTCGTACTTATATTATGTACTAGCTCGTAGTATGTATAATGAATATCTTTTTCACATTTTTACATTTTAGACGTATGCATACTCTAGTATGCATAATAGCTATTACTATGCATACGAGCTCGTACTAGAAGTGGTATGCATGAACAGTCTTTCCCAGATCGCCGACATCGCCGATGGCACATCAACAATTCTTTCTTCTCAAAAGCACTTGCGAAGTTTGAGACCCGTGAGAGCTGCGCGGCAAAGAAGCGCCGGATCGCTGCTCAAGATGCAGGTAATAAAAGCAGTCCTTGTTCACATTGGATTCATAATCTTGCACAATCAAAGATAACTACACTCATCAAAGAAAGAATGATCATGGCTAAGCCTGTCCTAAACTACTTCTCCATCTGCGGTCGCGGCGAACTAGCCCGGCTCGTAGCCGCCGCAGGCGAACTGTCCATTGAAGACAAAGCTTGGAGTCCAGCATTCGACGACACGGGCTCCTGGCGTCAGGGATATGCGGACATTGGCAACAAACACGGATTTCCGGGCACGATGCCAGTCCTAGAGCATGATGAGTTCAACCTTTTCGAAGCCCAAGCAATAGAGAGCTACTTTGCCTCAATCGCGCCAAAATATCAAGACTTGACTCCGCAGCAGCGTGCAAAGGACCTCATGTTTGCGCTGATAAAAGCGGATATCAACATTCCAACAGAGAACGTCCTCTTCAAAAAGATTACGCCCGAAGATCTTGCTCCAATCATGATTAAATGGTACGGCTACATCGAAGGGTTGTGCCCCGAGAGTGGTTACGTCAATGGCCTCGAGTTTCCTACCATGGCTGATCTTGCCGTTGTAGTAATTTGCAAGGGATGCATGCCATTTCAAGCTGCTTCCCAGATGTCTGGTGTTGCTTTTGATCCTGTCAAATACCCCAAAATGGAACGCATTGCTACTTTGGCGATGGATTATGGTCCCGTCGCGGCGTTTCTTGAAAAGAGTGAGCACAAGACGCTCAAGGCGGATCCGTTCAAGATTATGCCCGAGGAGTACCATGCCTAGAGAGCGGCGACATATTTGCGTGCAATGCTTATCTCAGTAGGTGCGTGACCTGCCGTATTACGCTTCTGCTTCCTTGCTAAATTTATTTGTCACTGATTAAAGATAAATGAATATAAATGAGGGTAAAAAACAACTGATACGATGGTACTTTTTATGGCGTTCGCATTTGTGAAACAACCAAGCATTTTACTCCTATCCCCTCTCGGGCCAATAACTGTACAAAATAGTGCGTGCACAATTAAATCCTATTTTAGCAACAATCCCAGTCGCGATGTTTTCACGACTCTGATGCGTCACCGTTGATGGTGGGAAGGGTTCCGGAGGAGCTTGCCGCAGCCATGCCCCTGTTTGACCGGACTGTGTGATTGCTCCCATAACCATACAGCTCATTCCTGTACTTAGAGTCGTCGACGCTACCGTTAGGCCCCTTTGAGAACTTTGCCTTGACAAGCGCAAAGTACGTCGACATGGTCAGGAGAGAGTCAGACCCAGCCTGATGTTCCTGGCCTATTCTAGGACAATTGAGGGCGTCAGCGAGCTTCTGCAAACCGCCAAAATGGCCATCGAGGAGGCTTGTCATGAACTTTATGTCAAATATGGTGGGAAAGTACAGCTTGAGTAGGTCGAAGAAGGTCTTCTCGTCTGCGGGAAGATCCTGGCTCGTGAGAAGCTTTAGGAGATATCCGTAATCGTAGCCCGAGTGGAAGGATACCCACTTAACCCGATCGTCCAGGACGAGGCCAGACACCATGAGCAACTCGCCGAAGTCACACGGGTCGATCCCCCTTCGTGCGTGGTCCTCGAATGATATGCCTGATCCAACAAGAAGGTCGATGGAATCCTGTGCGAACATGTCATCGTTCAGACTGAACTTAAAGTTGAACTGCCAGCACGGGCAACCCTTGGCGAAATTACCTTCCTCGTCCGCGAACGCCAAGCCCAGCTGGATGATCCGGAGGAGGTCCACGTTAACCTTGAGAGACTTGTAGTGAAAATCGGATGTGTACGTCTCTGAGACTGGTCTGGCGACAACGCCTGGGAATTCCGTGTCCATGGCCACATACGGGTGCGTACCAACCAGCTCCCTAATCAAGGCCATTTCTTCCTCGGCATTTTCAGCCCATACGTTTCGAATCTCGATTGTCTCCCTGCACCCATCAATGCCAGAGGGGGAGAAATGAGAGGAAGAGGTGAGTAAATGCCCAATCCAACCCATATGACGCTTGCAAAAGAGCCTGATTATCATCGACCGTAACGACCTACCCATTATAATTGAATGTGTGCTTTGCGATGGCATTGCTTTGGGACGGGTCCACCGGCTGTGGCAGTGTGTGTCCCTGTTGCGGGCCAGGGGGAGGGCTTCCCATCGGCATACCCCGCGGACTGAACACGGGGGACTCCGTCGACAGCGCCGACGGTCTCAAAAGGGAGGTCATGGTGGAGGGTGAAGCTGTGTGCAGTGTGCTGGGTGAACGACGATGTGCAGTACTGTCTGTGTATCGTGACAAACAGAATTCCTCGAGACGTAAACTTACGTAAAATATACTTTTGTAATATTTATTAATTTATTACATACATATGCATATATATATTATTACTAAAATATAAATTTATGTGTAAAATACAAATAAATGGACATAAGAATTTATCAAAAGCTTCTTCTCAATCTAAAATTTGGATAGGGCTACTTGGTTTAGATCAACCCAGAGCAGTGCAGCGCAGCTTTGGTTATGATGAAGGTTCCCTATCATTAATGCGGAATCTTAGTCCTTTTTGGTGACACGTGACACACACACTGTACGAGCTCGTAATTTATGCTGCCACTGCACTGAACACCTACTACTACTTCTAGTAGTAATACTCTAGTAGTAGTACAGTGTGCATAATATTATGCATACTCTAGCTAGTGCTACAATGCATAGTGAATGTTATCCATTACGAGCTCGTACTACTAGCTAGTAGTATCATGACAAAAGGAATTCCTATAATTTACTGTGTAAATCTACTGTAGGTACTCAAGTACTATGCATAGAGTAATCCGTGCTATGCATACTACTAGCCTAGTATGCGTACTACGTACTCTAGCTAGTAGCTAGTACTCTCGTAGTATGCACACTGTGTATTATACTCTAGAGAGAGTATTATGTTGCATACCACTAGAGTAGTATGCATAGTATGCATACTACTACTAGCTAGAGTACTACTAGAGTAGTAGTACCCATACTCTAGAGTATGCAAAAATATAATATATATACGTATATATGATATAATGTACGAGCTCGTATTATGCATACATACTAGCTAGAGTAGTAAAAATAGGCATATTATATTATTACAGCTCATATGCTTAGTAGCTGCCGGTCCTATCCATACTAGCTAGAGTAAGTAGGCATTGAAAATCGACTCTATGCATGTAGAGCTTACAACTTACATCTTAGTAGCTATCAATGACTTTCCGAAGCTACGTACTTGTCTCCTCAATTCAAATTCATGTCATCTGAAAGGAGAACAATTGTTCTTCTAGATTACTTGTATCCTGACAGATCAGTCGTCCCTGGTAAACAGGTCAAAGGAAGGGAGCCCCAGGAGTCCTCTAACCTGGTCCCAGCGTCCCAGATAACTGGTTCCCCAGAGCAGTATGCCGAGAGGAATCTGCACCAGGAGAGATATCAAGTACCCCACGGCTATTTCCGATGCGGTGTGAAAATACGCAGCGGTTCTGGTGGCGGCCAAAAAAATTAAAAGATTGAGGTAGAAAAAGGAGATGCTGAAAGCGCTCGTGATAACAATAGACGGTAGCCGGCGAATCCAAAGGAAGTTCCCTCTCTTGGCCTGGTTGCATTCCATATTGATGAGGCTCTTATCAAAGCGGGGCCAAAATGGAATAAAAACGCACGTCAAAGCCTCAAACAAAATAACAGGAAGCATGTGCCCGAAGAACAGGACGACGTGGTCGCTAAAGTCGAATCTTCTTCCGTAACACATATCATCGCTCTGCTTGTTCGGAGGGAGGTATCGACGGTACCAGCACGTATCTAATGAAGCATGTGTAACAATAGCGTCTTGTGCCCTGTTGAACAGTATGAACAGGGTCCAGCCACGAAAATTCATAATTAAAATGTAAAAAAGAACGCGTCGAATGCTGGACAACGTGTAATTCTGAAGATCTTCAAAGTTCCTTTCGCTGATGAGGCCCTTCAACCGTTTAGTTTGGAAGGCGATCAAGCGCAGCAAGATTGGAACGAGAGGAAGTAGCCAGGCGTCTGGCCACTTGGTAAGCCGTCGGGCAAAGGGCAGAGGCAGCGTTGAAGCACACAGGGCTTCCGCGTACGTGCCAGTTAGCCAAGACCAGCTATAGTCTACGGTCCATTTACAACAAATGAGCGCGTCGTCGTTGTCCTCCGACGCGGCGTAAACGCTGGCGTATGCTTTCGAGCACTCCGGGCGGACGGATTCTGCATTGAGCGGAATGTATTTCCGCGCCCCTCCGTTGCTTGCTATCCCGAGGCAAATGATGCAAAACCCGATGACAAAATGGGCCAGCCAGAGGAGGCGGACCGTCTGTATCCTTGCCTTCATTTTTCCCTCCTCGATTTTTACGTGTACGATTGAATAACTGATTCGTTATCGCGAGATTCGCTAGTGGTTGATTAGAACAAAAACATGTCCTAAGAACCTCTAGCGGTAGGTGTTTCAAAAGTAAACCGGTGGCTTGTGAGGTTATTTGTCGACATTGAGGCAAGCAATGCTGTTGACTAAGACGAATACCATGCTAGCAGGGGATAGATGGATGATGTACTCTCGTAATTATGTGTTCCCTGCGCGCGATATGGAATTCTACAGCTGTACTTATTCCTACTTACATATTATTACTCTCGCTCGTAGTATGCATTATATTATAATAATATACTACTAATAGTATAATATATATTATTATGCATCGTAGTATGCATACTAGCTAGTACTAGAGTCCATACGAGAGTAGTACTACTCTAGCTAGACTTGGGGATGAATACTAGCTATTATGCATAGTACTACTCTAGTAAAAGTATTACTCGTAGTATGCATAGGGTATGCATAGTATTTGTATTAGCTACTAGCTAGTATTTGTATTAGCTACTAGCTAGCTAGTATGCATAGTATTATTAGTACGAGCTCGTAGTAATTAACTTGTACAGCTGTACTATTACTAGCTAAGACTCGTAATACATGATGTATGTATGTACGTCGTACTCGTCTGGACTACTACTACTAATCAGGTAAAGTACGATCGACTGTTTGAATTTTGTTTTATAGTTTCCCACTAGCTAGCTTTGCCGCCCAATCTCATTTTCGTGTCAGTCGTATCGTCAGAGCATCCAACGTATATGATTTCTATACAATTCTCTAAGTTTCTTTACTGAAGACCGTTGAGCCATTTCCTACAACCACTGTGCACCTTTATCTCCGTGTCCCTGGCACCGTCCTGGTGCATTAGAGAGCGCACTATAATAGTGGCCGCCTCGTCGCAATCAGCCAAAAGTCGACTGAGATCGGGGCACTCGATAGCAATGAATTTTCCGATTTTTTTATCGTGCGTGTTAGCATCTAGGCCGGCGAATCCCTTGCCATTCCATAGCGTCCCACGCTGCATCAGACTTTCCCCATAGCGCAAAACGCCACTTCGAAGCCGATGTGCGGAATGCAGAACAGAGGGCACGAGCAGGCTTAGCCACCCATGTCTGCGCGCCTGCGCATTCAATGCAACCAGGCGCGCCGCGGCTAGGAGGGAGAACTTGGCGCAAGCGGTTGCTCCCGCAGGAAGGATGTATTGCACTCCCCTCTTCGAAGATGATGTGCCCACGGCAGCTGTCTCGACGAAAGTGGAATCTTGGATGCTGATCCGGACAAGTGCCTCGCCCAGCCCACCGGCGTAGGCGCACAGAGCACGAACCAGGGGCACCACCATAGGTTGCGGAATCCGCTGGGTTCTTTGAGCCGCTGCTGCCTCCGACGCTTGCAACCGATTTCGGAGTGCGTGGTAGTGGCGGGATGACAACCCAAGAGACCGGGCCTCGGCGGGGGCCCCATTTATTTCCTCCTCCGGGGCGGTGCCACCAAGCGATTCCAGAAGGGCCAATCTCAGTGTATCCTCCTCCAGCATCCCCACGCCGTGAGTCGCGGCCACAAAGGAGGGTAGCATGGCTCCAGCCACTGCATCGATCGCAGCGTCAGAGCGGCGCACCTCCTCTTCCTCCATATTGAATGCCGAGACGCCGCCGTAAACCGGACCGTGCGCGGATGCCCTCCCGAGGCGGGGGGCGATGAGGTCCCTGACCAATTGCCCACACGCAGCCCCACCGCCCCCATCACACCCCCAGACGATAGATTGGACAATCAGGTCATCTGGAAGGAACGGCACCAGGCCAGTCCCAAGATCCGTGCCGCCTGCTCGTCCTTCTACCCTCCCATGGCAGGGGAGTGGATAGAGGAGCCGATCGACGTCGAGACCAGGGGCCGTCAGGGATCTCCTGATCATGGTGTCGACTAGGACTTGGTACGTCGCGATGGCGATCGAAGCTACAAGGGAGACGACGGCGGCGAAGAATCTCCCCCCAGTCCGGGAGAGATGGTTTGGATGGATATCGGCGCTCCAATAGCCATCTCTTTCAATGCCGGGATCCGTAACGAAGAGAGCAGTGTGGCAGAGAACAGGAACCAGGACCAGGTAGGGTATCAGGTTGGCCCGTTGCAGGTTGGCCGACGTCCGTACGGCGAGGGAGGTAACCACATCTAGGACCGCGTAGGAGGTGCGCGCCGAAAAGTGGCTCCTATACTTGATCTCGTGGGATCCGTCCCAAAGGACTGAGAGGAGGACGGTGAGGAACGACGAGAAAGCGCACGTGATGTGGAGAGCACCCCTGGCCTCTGGACCGGCCCCGGCTGGGAGTATGGAAGAGGCGAAGGAGAAGGAGAAGAGGCATCCAGAAGCGGCGTGGACGAGGATCTGCGCCAGCCAGAGGGGGAGGGCGGGGCGGAGGAATCTGCCCCCAAGCGCCGGCGGCCTGCCGGCGCCGGCCGCAGCCCGACTGAGCTGCGGCCCCGCTATCGGGGTGCCGGCTACCGGGGCAAATATTCTGTTCTGCACGGTGGGCATGGGTTTCTTTTCATTTACAGTGGAGGATTTTGAAGGGCTTGGCGACAGGAGCGCGTCAAGGATGGCATCAGGGGAGGATAGGTGATCCCTGAGCATGGTGATGGTCGCCTCGAATGGGTTGGGCCGGAGAGGGATGGAAGAACAGCGCACTGAAATATGCAGACGTATGTATGTTATCATGAAGTCACAAAGAGTTGCGCGAAGATGGAAGTCGAGGGGTGCGAGTTGGAACGTTGGTTTGTGAAAAAACGAAAACGGCAAGGCGAGCATGATATAAGTCATGGAGACAATTTGAAACAGTCACCGTCGCAAGGCAAGACTGCAACTCAAGCATGGCACCTTATCAAACATTGCAAACTTCGATTGCAATACTCACTGATGGAAAACCAGCCAAGGTACCTTGAAGCCACGGCTAGGCTTAGGGTGGCCATGCCGACGGCGAGGCGGATGCAGACGGCCATCACCGCTGGCGACGGCACGAGCTCCGCAGCAGGATTTGTGGCTGGTCGCCAGCCTTCGTCTCCCCGCCATACGGCCCGGAATGCCGGACCGATGACCGTGCGGAGCACCAGGGCAGCCGCGGCCAGGGATAGGAGGGGGAGGACAACCTCGCATTTCCCTAAGGCGTCGTCCCGCTTGGTCGCGTCAGGGGCGTGTCGGATTACGAGGGAACGGAACCAGACCGTGGCGGTGGCGGCTGCGATGAAAGTGAGGTACGGGTGCCCTCCCGATATGATGGATAGGATCGAGCGGCACAGGAGGGACAGGGCCGCAGTAGCTAGGAGGAGGAGGGGAGGGCAGAGAAACGAGGACAGGATCCTCCGACGGGCGAAAAGTCCTGAGGCCTGCAGGCGCAGAGGAAGATGGGGCAGCATGCTGGTGAGAGGAGGCGGCTGCTGGCGGACATTACTGGTAGATGATGAAGATATTCCACCCTTATACCTTGAGTAGGGGTCGTTCAAGGCGGTCGGGGTGCGATCAGCGGCTGAAAATAGGGTCGTCATGACCACCCAACAAAAAAGTGTTTGAATTATTTTATTATTTATTTATTTATTTATTTACAGCTGTACGAGCTCGTAGACTCTATTACTCGCTTCAAAAAGCTAGCAACGTGTACGAGCTATCGATTAGCGGTATGCATATGCAACCACATGTACTGTATGCATACTACTAGCTAGTACTGTTTATTATTATTACTAGTATTTGTACTAGCTAGATAGTAGTACCAAGTACTTATGCATACTACGCTCGTACTGCAGTTCCAGCCAGTATGCATACTGTATGCATAATATTATGCATACTCTACTTCTAGAGTACGAGCTCGTAGTATGCATAGTACGCGTTCGTAATACAGTATCCATAGTTCAGCTAGTACGTGTCACGAAGGAGTACTAGCTAGCTACTACGGTACTAGCAAGAACATCAAGTTAGGCTACTCTAGAGTACATGCATCTACCGAGATCTACTGTACATTGTGCCGGTAAAACATTCCAGACATCGCTCCAGCACCCAGCACAAGGGGGCCTCCGAACCTACGTCGTACGAGCTCGTACCTTTGTGCCGCTCAACTCCAGGGTCAATCTAGTTCGAAAGCGGCCTACGGTAGATGTGAGGTCGCCTGCTAGATCCACTTCGTGTGCATCGCAAGATACATGATGTACACGGAGAGCAATGCGAGCTCATAATGTATTTTTCTTCGTACTACCTTCGTCGTTAATCTAGAAGTCTGTCTAGAAAACTAGGCTTTCTTGGTTCTAAGGTTTCCATGGGATTTCGTGATTTTGCGGAAACTGCTTTGTCCGGGCCTGCGACTATGGCTCTTGTCCGTGCTCCCTCTGCAGCTGGTTGGGGGAGTTCGACTGCGTCATGAGGAGGGCCCTGGCGTCGGCGGAACCGGCATTGGCGGCCGCGGTAAGGGCGGAAGGCGACATATGCGGCGGAAGCATGGGCGCGGGGCCAGGGTAGCCAGGGAAGGCGCCGGTAGGGGGGGCAGCACCGGGAAAGTGTGACATGAGGGCTGGATTAAAAGCTCCGTAGCCCGACCCATGAGAGGGTAGTGGCTGCGGAACTGGAGACATCCCCAAAAGATTCCCCATTCGCAAGAGGTTGAGCTGGTTCCAGAGGTCAGGGTCGGTGCCGTTCAGCTGTGCGTGCGCCTTCCGCTGTATCAGATGCTGCTGGTGCTTGTGCAATTGCAGCTGGTTTTGAAGATGCAATAGTTCCAAGGGGGTGGTAACCCCGGCAAGTTTCAAATTCATGCCGCTGGCAAGGCCCATTCCGTGCGCGTGGGGCAAAGGAGCGGAAGACATGGTCGGTAGAGTATGCTGGGCACCGGACGACATGGCAGAAAGAGGCAGTATTGGGTCGTCCGCTTCGTTGAAATTGGATAAGTGCCCATAAAAATTGGAAACGTTGTTAGCTGATGACGATGCTACCATCTTCGCAGCCTCTCTCTTCGGATCCTTGGCATCATTCGCAGCTCCGCCATTTCCGTGGATGTCTGGAAGAGGTCTCTCGGCATGCATGCGGTAGAAGTCTGGAACTCGGGAAAGAAGTTTGCGGGAAAACAATGAACCTCTCTTCTTCCTTGGAATCTTTGTTCTTGTCATGAGACGACAAAGGTGTGGCATGCCGCGAAGGAACAGCTGAAAGGAAAAGAAGAAATAATATAATGTCGGGTAATAGCCAATGGAGTGGTGCATGTTAGTTGGGTGTGCGAAAAGAAAGAATGAGAGAACATGACAAGACAAAAGCCACTGCATTACCAGAACGCGAGGAAGACGCAACTCGCAGATGAATCAAGGACAAGTTTAAATGGATTCACTTACCTCGTGATAGTAGGCCTGTTCATCGGCTCCTTTTGTGATACGACGGAAGTTCCACCCGTTAACCTGGCGCATGAAGGATGAAATGTTTTTATTGTTCACAAAGTACCGTGGGAGGAGGATATTCTCAAAATCGTCGTACTTCAGCACTCTCCAGGCTCGACCGTGGGGTAGCCAGAATATGATGCCGAATGCATCAGGGTCGGAGAGGAGTTGATGGAGCTTGACGGGGAAAGTGGCCTCCCTCCTTGTAGAGGCGCGTCGGGACCGCAACTCAGACTCGACCTGCAGCTCGGTGATGAGGGAATTGTCCCGGTAGATACTTTCCCCCACTGGGTCGAGCGCATCGGCACCGGTCCTGTGCAGCAAGTCGGCATCCGAGGGGAGGAGGCCGTGATTGAAATTCATTCTCGGCGAGAACACAGTTCCGCGCGCGACCGGCTCAGGATTGATTAAGGTTGTCCCGGACTGTGGTTGTTTCGTGCTTGGGCGGGGGGGTACGTAAGAGGCTGATCATCCAACGATTGTGTGTCGTGGAATGTTTTTCGAGTGCTTTTCGGAACTTCCCACGTGCATACTCCTAATACAACTAGTAGTACGTAGTACTAGAGTACTCGTAGTAGATATGAGGTGTGCGTGCCGATCAGAAAACGGAAAACGATCAACTACTATCAACGGGACACGGAACATTTTTACAGCAAAGATATCATCAGTCGTGACGATGATCATCACTTAAAAATCAGAATTAGCATAATCTGTGTCATAATGTTCGCACAGCAGTTTCTTTCTT
>Ga0315315_10002324_pt1 | contig 17377 bp, 15 predicted proteins | sample M140m3416metaG_FD_203699 | JGI IMG/M metagenome (GOLD analysis project Ga0315315, IMG submission 203699) | Ammonia-oxidizing marine archaeal communities from Monterey Bay, California, United States - M1 40m 3416 | ecosystem: Environmental > Aquatic > Marine > Intertidal zone | place: USA... | reverse complement strand
TCTTTGGGGAGGAGTCACAAATCAACCATTTCAAATAGAATGGTTTATATACGCACAAACCGGAGCCTATCTTTTTACCGCTATTTTAGCAGGGTTACTTGTTTTACGTCAAACCGGAATGGTAAAGCCAAAATTTGACATCACTTTTTCTATTACCATATTAAAGCAAAGTCTTCCGTATGCATTGCTGATTTTATTGATGATGATTTATTACCGATCAGACAGTGTTATGATTGAAAGAATGCTGCCAGATGGAAAGGGTGCCAGAGAAACAGCCATATATGCGCAAGGATTTCGTTTTTTCGAAGCCTTAAACATGATAGGTTTTCTTTTTGCAGGCTTGCTATTACCAATATTTTCTAAAATGTTAAAAGCAAAAGAATCGGTTGAAAAAATAATGTATTTATCATTTAAAATCTTGTTATCTGGGGCTATTGTAATAGGGTTGTCTTGTTTCACTCTCAGCGAGGAAATAATAGAATGGCGTTATCAAACTTCTGGAATTGAGCTTGCCCAAGCTGCAAATGCCTTTGGAATGTTAATGTTCTGTTTTATCTCTATTTGCACTACGTATATATTTGGCACTCTCCTAACAGCAAATGGTAGTTTAAGGTCCCTAAATTACATGGCTTTTGGAGGTGTTCTGCTGAATGTCTCTTTAAACTTATATTTAATTCCTAAACATGGTGCATATGGCGCAGCGATTGCAAGTATGATAACTCAGGTAGGCACAGCGGTAATTCAAGTAATATTGAGTTTCAAAATTTTACATCTTAAAATTGAATGGAAAAGTGTTTTACAGACTTTTTGTTTTGTTAGTATTTTCGTCTGCATTATCTTCTTTTTATCTATTGAAAACCACTTTTGGTATTGGAATTTAGGCATATTTATTTTTAGTGGGATAATCTTATCTCTGATAACAGGAATGTTTAGCATTAAAAATCTTTTGCAGATTTTAAAAGAAAGGCAATAAATAGATAGTTTCTTTGTTTTTGAGTCAAATCTTCCAATTTGAAAGTAGGATATTTTATAATCTAAATTATTAATTATCTTTGGCAACATTAAAAAAACCCAGTTCATGCAGAATAAATCTAACGAATTCGACTCCATTGACTTAATATCATTTCTGTGGAAATCAAGAAAAATACTTATCATTTTAGGTGCAATAGCGGTGGTTATTTCTTCAATTGTTTCATTAATGATGCAGGAAAAATTTCTCTCAACTGTTACCTTGTTTCCGACAAAATCTAGTTCTATTACTTTTTCAGAGGTAATAACAGAAGATCAAAGTGTTACAAAATTTGGAGAAGAGGAAGAAGCTGAACAAATGCTGCAAATTCTTGAATCTGCATTAGTAAGAGAAAAAATAATTACTCGATTTGACTTAATGAAACATTATGATATCGATACTTCAGGGGCATTAAAATACACCGAACTTGCAGAAACATATAGCGACAATATTACTTTTCAAAGAAACAATAAAGGTGCTGTACTGATAAATGTTCTTGACCACAATAAAGATACTGCAGCGCTCATTGCAAATCATATTTCAGCTTTATTTGATACAACAAAAAATTCAATTATTCATGAACGTGCATTACTGGAGTTTGAAGTAAAAAAAATGAAACTTCAAAAACTTCAAGACGAGATAAATATGTTGAATGACACTATGTCGAAACTAACCACCTTGGGGGTCGTTACAAATCAAGCATATCAAGGTTTAACCATAGCGATGAACTCCGCTAAGGATAACGAAACCAGAACCAGGTATGAAAAAAAACTTGAAATGACAGAAAAATATGGAAGTGTTTTGCAATCATTTCAAGTGCGGGCAGAATTTTTGTCAGAAAGAATGGCAACAATGGAAACTTCATATGAACAATCAGAATCGGATGCGCTGTCAAACATATCACATAAATTTGTGGTAGAACTCGCTAGCCCTGCTGAGAAAAAAGCATACCCAATTCGTTGGTTAATTGTAGCGATATCCACTTTTGCTACGATTTTCTTTGCAATAATTTTATTGTTGTTTGTTGCAAAAATAAAAGAGTTGAAAGACAATTCTAAATAGCAATTTAGATTGGTAAAATCACTTAAAAATAACTGGTTATATTTCATAGGGATTCTTTTTCTATGTGTCAATCTCTTTTTCACGTACAAAGATTTCTACTTTTTAAATTTATTGCCAATTGCATTATTGGTAGCGTTTGCAGGTTTTTTTGCATTAGATAAGCTTTTTCTATTTGTTGTGTTTTGTACGCCTTTATCCCTAAATCTAGAGGAATTGAATATTGGAGGGGTTGGCATTTATTTGCCAACAGAACCTATACTATTTGGCATAATGCTTCTCTTTCTGTACAAACAGCTTTTTGGCACTATTAAAAGAGATTCAAGAATCGTAAATCATCCTATTACATTGGCAATACTATTTAATTTAAGCTGGATATTTATAACCTGCCTAACAAGTGAAGATCCCTTAATATCCTTTAAATTTTTGCTTTCTAGGATGTGGTTTATTATACCTATTTACTTTTTTGGAATATGGTATTTTAGGAAAGGTGTCAAAAATATGCATGCGTTTTTGTGGGTGTACATTATACCATTAACTTTAGTGCTTCTTGTAACCCTTGTAAAACATGCGTCATATGGATTCAGCGAGGAAATTGGACACTGGATAATGTCTCCTTTTTTTAAGGACCATACGTCCTATGGAGCTGTTATTGCTTTATTTTTCCCAATTGTGGTTAGTATGGCTTTCGATAAAGAAAAAACGCCTATTACACGCTCTATTATTTTTGTTATCCTAATTATATTTTCAATTGCTTTATTCTATAGTTCTACCCGAGCTGCATGGGCAAGTGTGTTTGGAGCTGGCATGGTTTACCTTCTCTTTATATTTAAGATTAAGTTTAAGTACTTATTTGTTTCGGGCCTTTTGATTGGAAGCTTTATTGCTGTAAATTTTACGGAGATCAGCTACATGTTGAATAAAAACGACTCAGAGCATACGACAGAAAATTTCTCTGAAAAATTAGAGTCAATGAGTAATGTCAGCAGCGATGCATCTAACTTAGAACGATTAAATAGGTGGAATTGTGCTATTAGAATGTTCAATGAACGACCGCTTCTAGGCTGGGGGCCTGGAGTTTACTCTTTCTATTATGCCTCATTTCAAGCACCTGGAGACTTAACCATAATTAGTACCAACTTTGGAACTGGAGGAAACGCACATTCCGAATACCTTGGGCCATTAGCAGAGCAGGGAATTCTCGGTATTCTATCCATAATTATTTTGGTGATAATTGTTTTTTATCGTGCCTCAGTACTCTACATTCGATTAGATGATAAAAAATTAAAACGATTGGTTATGATGCTAATGCTCGGACTTGTAACCTATTTTACTCATGGTGTATTAAATAATTATCTAGATACCGATAAAGCTTCAGTTCCGGTATGGGGATTTATAGCTATAATTGTTACAATAGATATATATATATCTAATAATCAAAAAGAAAAAGTAGGGAAAGTTCTGTCTAAAAAAAACGACAACTCATAGCAGCTGTATCATCTTCATACTCGGCATCTCCTTTGTATTTTTCCAATTGGAAGAAAATAAGTTTGTTCAAGTCCTTCATTCTTAAATGAAAATTATCGTGTATGGTATTAATTAGTCTCTCCGTTTCAAACTGCTCTCCTTCCTCATTTTCGAGCTCTACCAGACCATCGGTGAAACAAACGAGCGTGTCATTTGGTTTTAGCACAATCTCTTCTACTTCCACAGATGGAAGCTCTTCAAACATCCCAAGGCCAATACACCCCTTATTTAATTGTTTTGCTGTTTTGCCATCTGTTAATACAGGGTGGTTGTGACCGGCATTTATGTATTTTAAAACACGATTTGTACAGTTATAATAAGCTAAAAAGAATGTGATGAATTTTTCACCATTAGCGGAATCGTTTACATTTTTATTCAATTCACGAATCAAATTTTCGATAGATAGTTCTGCATGGTTGTATTTGATGTTGGCTCGCAAATTTGCCTGGAAATTGCTCATTAACAAAGCGGCAGGAACTCCTTTTCCCGAAACATCTGCAATACACAAAACATACTCTTCATTGTTTAGCTGAATAAAATCATAATAATCACCACCAATTAAATGAAGTGATTCATAATGCGCTGCAACTTCCATTCTGTTGTTAGAAGGTAATTTTGCAGGAAACAATAATTTCTGCATTTCAGCAGCCAATTCCATTTCTCGGTTTGCTCTTTCTTGAATAATACTCTCGTTTGCAAATCGCTTATTCTCAATCGCTACTATAATAATATTTGTTAACGTTTGTACGAAAGGCATGTGCTTAATTGTCGGGCTAATGATTAATTCATCTTCGTTTAAATCACCAATAAGAAGATATGCCAAAGGCAACTCTTTATGCATAATAGGAACAACAAGGTCAAATGAATTCAACGAATCGCTTGATGAAGACTCTATTACAGTTATCTCAGTGATATGTGATAAATCTTTTTTGACATCAACTTTTTTCGCCTTTCCTTTTGCCCCATATCTCAATAAGCAAGTCCATTCAATATTGTCATAGTGGTACAATACTAATTTAGATATGCCCAATTGCTCATGTAATATGTATTCGTAAAGGTTTAAGAGTTTATCTGTTTTAAAGTTTTCATTGATTGCTTTCGTTACCTCCAACAAAGACGAAAGTTTAAACTCTTTCAACTGAAGTTTTTCCAGTAGCTTATTTACTTTAACTTCTCCCACTAGTTTAATTTTTCTATCACAACAGGCAGTTTTCTTACTGCAGCTAACTCTCTGAATTTCAGTCTTGCTTCTCCAACAGGACTACCTAGGTAGGTTTTGTTTCCCTCTATGGATTTACTCAAACCTGATTGCCCAAGAACAACAGCTCCTTTACCAATAGTTAAATCTGCAGCTACCCCTACTTGACCCCAAAGCGTAACATCATCCTCTATAATAACACATCCAGCAATTCCTACTTGCGCTGCGAACAAACAGTTTTGACCTATTACGCAATCATGTCCGACATGAATCTGGTTGTCCATTTTTGTCCCTTTACCTATGACAGTTGTTCCCGTTACTCCCGCATCAATAGTGCACAAAGCCCCTATTTCAACATTATCCTCTAGTGTCACTCCACCGCAGGTATGTAATTTATCAAACCCATTTGCTGTATTTTTAAAATAAAAAGCATGGGAACCTAAGACAGTATTGGCTTGTACCACTACATTATTGCCAATCGTTACATTGTCCATTAAATTTACTCCAGCATGGATAATTGAATTGTCGCCGATAACGACATTATTTCCTATAATAACAGTGGAATGAATTACACTTCCGGTTCCTATTATTACATCTGACCCAGTAGTACTTTCCCAGGTTACAAAAGGCATAAAAAGTTTGGTTAACTTATTGAAATCAGCAAAAGGATTTTTCGAGATAAGCAAGCCTTTACCCGCTGGGCATTCAACTTCTTTGTCAATAAGGATAGTAGTCGCAGCAGAACTTAATGCTTTCGTATAATACTTAGGGTGATCTACAAAAACTACGTCGCCGGGCTCAACCACATGAATTTCATTGAACCCTGTAATTTCGTGATTTTCATTTCCCACAAAAGAACAACCAAGTATTTCTGATGCTTTTTTTAATGTTATAGAAGCTTTTAATTTCACCTTTCTTTTTTTTGTTAAAGATAACATTTATCTATCATTAAATATTGCTTAACGATTAAATCAGTAATAAAATGAGATAATTAGGAAAGTTTATTTACATTTGCATCCCGAATAAATTTTGTATAACAAAAAAACAAATTAAATGTACGCAATCGTAGAGATAGCAGGGCAACAATTTAAAGTTGAAAAAGATCAACAGATTTTTGTTCATCAATTAGAAGGAAAAGAAGGAGACAAAGTAGAGTTTTCTAACGTTCTTTTAGTTGATGATGGAGGAAAAATTGCTGTTGGCGCCCCGGCTGTAGAAGGTGCAAAAGTAACGGCTAAAATCGTTGAGCACGCAAAAGGTGATAAAGTTATTGTCTTTAAAAAGAAAAGAAGAAAAGGTTATGCTGTAAAGAATGGTCACAGACAAAGATTTACAAAAATAGCTATTGATGGTATAACTGCAAAGGGAGCTAAAAAACCTGTAGCTAAGAAAGAAGCGGCTCCTAAAAAAGCAGCAGCAAAACCAGCAGCAAAGAAAACAACAACTGCTAAAAAAGAAACTGCAGCTAAAAAGCCAGCAGCTAAAAAACCAGCAGCAAAGAAACCAACAGCTAAAAAAGACGAGCCTAAGGCTTAATTTTTAGTTACTTATATTATAGTATAACGTTAAAAACTTTATAAAATGGCACATAAGAAAGGAGCCGGTAGTTCGAAAAACGGAAGAGAATCAGAATCGAAACGTCTAGGGGTTAAGATATTTGGTGATCAACTTGCAATTGCTGGAAACATAATCGTTCGTCAAAGAGGAACAACACATAATCCAGGAGAAAATGTAGGAATGGGTAAAGACCACACTTTATTTGCTCTTGTTGACGGCACAGTAAAATTTAAAAAGAAAGCAAAAAACAAATCATATGTTTCTGTAGTTCCATTTTCGGAAGCTGAAGCATAGTTTTTATTTGCCTTAAAATATTGAACTCTCTCGTTCCGATGATCTCGGGATTGAGAGAGTTTTTTTTTACCTTTATGCCAAATATTATAATACAATTTTAAAATGCTAGAACTAAGCAGAATCAGAGAGCAGAAAGAAGACATCATCGAAAAGATGAAACTGAGAAATTTTGATGCTGAAGCACACTTGAATAACGTTATCAAATTAGATGAAGAAAGAAAAAATACCCAAAGAAGTTTAGACTATGATTTAGCTGAAGCTAATAAAATTGCTAAAAGCGTAGGACAACTTTTTAAAGAAGGAAAACAGGAAGAAGCAACTGTGTTGAAAGCAAAAGCTTCGAACTTAAAAAGGACCAGTCAGGAGCTCAAAAGTAGACTAACTGAATTAGAAGGAGCAATTCGAAACGTATTGTATCTTATACCAAATGTCCCCAATGCAATAGTTCCAAAAGGAAACTCAGATGAAAACAATGAAATAATCTTGGAAGAAGCCGCTATTCCTAAGTTGCATGCCGATGCCATTCCTCATTGGGAATTGGCTAAACGATATAATATAATTGACTTTGAATTAGGAGTTAAAATTACCGGAGCAGGTTTTCCCGTTTACAATGGAAAAGGAGCTCGTCTTCAACGTGCTCTCATCAATTTCTTTATTGATGAAGCTGTGGAAAATGGGTTTGAAGAAGTAATTCCTCCGTTATTAGTCAACCAAGCCTCCGGACATGGAACTGGCCAATTACCGGACAAGGAAGGACAGATGTACCATTGTGAAGTAGATGATTTTTATTTAATTCCAACGGCTGAAGTTCCCATTACAAATATCTTTAGAGATGTAATTATCCAAGCTTCGGATCTTCCTGTTAAAAAGGCTGGGTATACTCCTTGTTTTAGAAGAGAAGCAGGTTCTTATGGCTCCGATGTTAGAGGATTAAATAGACTTCATCAATTTGACAAAGTCGAAATTGTACAAGTTGCACATCCAAATAAGAGTTACCAAATACTTGATGAAATGGTGGAACATGTAAAAGGCCTGCTCAGAAAGCTCGAACTTCCTTTTCGTGTGGCTAAACTCTGTGGAGGAGATTTAGGTTTTACATCTGCATTAACTTTTGATTTAGAAGTTTACTCGGCAGCACAACAAAAATGGCTAGAAGTTAGTTCTATATCCAATTTTGAGTCTTTTCAAGCAAACCGACTAAAACTTCGTTTTAGGGAAGGTAATGAAAAACCTCAATTAGCGCATACATTAAATGGAAGTGCTTTGGCATTGCCTAGAATTGTTGCAGCGTTATTAGAAAACAATCAGACTCCAGAAGGAATTGTAATTCCTGAAGTTTTAAGAAAGTATACTGGATTCGACATTATCAATTAATTATGTTAAAAAAACTATTTTATTTTATCTTTCTATTTTTCTCATTAGCCTTTATAAGTTCTTGCTCCATTAACAATGAGAAGGAAATTCAATCGGTAAAAGAGCTTAGTATCAAAGTCAAATTATTGCAATCTACATTTGATTCAGTCAATATGGGTGATGTAAAACTTGCCATAAACACATATAGCATTAACATGGACAAGATATCAAAGTATTATGAGTCAGATAGTATTGATTATGATTTCAACCATACTCTTAATCTTTACAAAGGGATAAAAAAGACGGGAAAAAACTTACATGAAAGCCACAAGATTAATAAGCAGAATATTGAATTAGTTGTCTCTCAATTGGAAAAACTTAAGTTAGACCTTGAAAATAATGCTATCAAAATAGATTCAATTCAAGGTTTTATCAATTTTGAAACAAAAAACATTGATAAACTGAGTGATGATATCGGAACTTTTGTAACAGATTGTGAGTACATACTTGAAACTCATGCAGCCTATGCCGAAAAAGTAAGGGGCTATACAGTAGCTTTTAATTAATTGAGAAAACAAATTTACATACTAATTATTGCATTCTATAGCATCGGTAATTCCTTTGCGCAAGTGGATGATATGGATAAGAAATTAGCCATGCAATATTACAGTGATGGAGATTATGAGAAGGCAGCCATGTATTTAGATAAGATATATGAAGAATCCCCAACATATTCTAATTACACCTACTATTTTAATACCCTCTTGGAATTGCAAGAGACTAAGATTGCTGAGAAAATTTGTAAAAAACAAATGAAAGCATCTCCTGATGAGCTAAGGTTGTTTCTTGACATGGCTAAAGTTTATGGCAAAACAGAAAAAGAAGCTAAAATGTTAGAAGAATATGACAAAGCCATTAATAGCATTAATGACAAAACAAAACATACCACAATAAATAACCTGGCGAATGCTTTCCAGCGAGAAGGAATGTTAGACCGATCCATTCGAGTTTATCAACAAGGCAATAAGTTTTCCAATACCAGTAATTTAATGTACAATAGAAACATTGCTCAAATATATGGTGTTCAAGGAAAAATGCAACAGATGTTTACTACACTATTAGACCTTGTTCACACAAACAAAGGGTACTTGGTTTCTGTGCAAAGCTCTATTGCTAATGCTATTGATTTTAGCCTTGATGAAAAACCTATAGGTTTATTAAAAATGGAACTTTTAAAAAGAAGTCAAAAAAACCCTAATAAAAGTGTTTACAACGAGCTTTTGGCATGGGTTTTTACGCAAAAAGGTGATTTCAATAGTGCTTTTATTCAAATTAAATCAATTGATAAAAAAGAAAACGGAAAAGGCAGAAGAGTTCTTGAATTAGCAAACACCTCTGTCAATAATGGTAAATTTGATGTTGCTATAATGTGTTACGATTATGTGATTTCCCTGGGAGATACTAAGCCAAACTATCGAACGGCCAAAATAAGAAGGCTCAATACCCTAAAGCAAAAACTTATAAGCGGAGATACACCTACTAGGGATGAGCTCAATAGTTTAAAAGATAATTACATAGAGTCGATTCAGCAAATTGGAAGGAATGAGTTTGCAATTTCTAGTATAAGAGATCTTGCTAGCTTATATGCTTACTATATCCATGATGTTGATGCGGCCCAAAACCTTTTGGAAGATGCTTTAACATTTGGTGGTTTGCGTAAAAAGAAAATTGCTGAAATAAAAATCGAATTAGCAGACATACTCGTTATTAAAGGCGATGTTTGGGATGCTTCATTATTATATATGCAAGTAGACAAAGGGTTTAAGCATGATCGGATTGGACATTTGGCTAAGTTTAAAAACACTAAAATCTTCTATTATACAGGAGATTTTGACTGGGCACAAGGAGAGTTAGATGTTTTAAAAGCATCCACTTCAAAGTTAATTGCAAACGATGCTATGGAATTATCGATGTTAATTACGGATAACTATAATATGGATACAACACAGGTAACAATGCAGCGGTTTGCTAAAGCGGATTTACTTATTTTTCAAAATAAAACGGATCAAGCAAACTTGATTTTTGATTCCATTAATGAAGAGTTTTCATACCATACATTAAATGATGAGATACTTATAAAACGAGCTGAAATTGAAATTAAAAAACGAAATTATGAAAAAGCAGTAATTTATCTTTTGGAGATTGTGACGACATATGGAGATGATTTATTAGCCGACAACGCACTTTATACTTTGGCAAATATTTACGAAAAAAACTTGCATGACACGGATAAAGCAGCTGAATTTTATAAAAAAATACTCTTTGAACATACAGATAGCTTATTTGTAATAGAAGCACGGAAAAAATTTAGAGAGCTAACAAAGGGAGCACAGAAATTTGGTGATGATGTGGAAACAATTAAAATTGAATCGATAGATTAATGATACTTTACAATGTTACAATAAGTATAGATGCTGCTGCAGAGGAGGAGTGGCTGCAATGGATGAAAGAAATTCATATTCCAGATGTTATGAATACAGGTTTTTTTATAGACAATAAAATTTGTCGTATCCATGCGGAAGAGGAGGGGGGAAAATCATATAGTATTCAGTACTTAGCAAAAAGCTGGAATGAATACAATCAGTATCAAGACCAGTTTGCGTTAAAACTGCAGCAAGAGCACACACTTAAATTTTCCGGAAAATTTGCCGCTTTTAGAACTATATTGGAGGTAGTGCATCATCAAACGGTGTAAATATGCTTATCCCATCTCCCATTGAGGTACTAACATATCCGCTATTTACAGAGAAAAAAATCAATGTTTATGTCAAAAGAGATGATTTGATTCACCCTGAAATATCGGGGAATAAATGGCGTAAATTAAAATACAACCTAATAGAAGCTAAAGCTCAACACAAAAATACTATTTTAACTTTCGGCGGTGCTTATTCCAACCACATCTCAGCTACTGGTGCTGTTGGAAAAATTTTTGGTTTTAATACTATAGGTATTATTCGTGGTGAAGAAACACTCCCGTTAAACCCTACTTTGATGCAAGCAAAAAAGGATGGGATGAAAATAATATATGTCTCTAGAGGTGATTATCGTAAAAAGAATACAACTGAATTTATTGACAAATTAAAAGGTGAGCTAGGGGATTTTTATATAATTCCAGAAGGAGGGGGAAACAAATTAGGTGTTCAGGGCTGCAACGATATTGTGAATGAAATTGATATTGATTTTAACTATATACTAACGGATTGCGGCACAGGAGCAACATTGGCTGGAATTTCTGAAGTGCTTAAGAAAAATCAAAAAGCAATAGGAGTTCCTGTATTAAAAGGTGGAGAATTTATTTATGATGAAATAAAATTGTTGCTAGGCGATACTTATACTAGGACTGAAAGCCAATTTACACTGGAAAAAGGGTATCATTTTGGAGGGTATGCCAAACACAACCAAGAACTAATTCTATTTATGAGAGAATTCTTGGCCAAAACCAACCTTAAAACTGATCCTATTTATACTGGAAAATTGTTTTACGCATTGGTTGATTTGGTTAAAAAAGATTACTTTAAGGAAGGAAGTACAATTGTTGTAGTTCATACCGGAGGACTTCAAGGTATTAAGGGTTTTGAGAATAGGCACGGCTTTTCTATTTTCGGTCAGAAATAACCAAACTGCAAAAACACGGCATTCACTTTAAAAGTCTGCTTATCTTATTTCTTTGGTAAGGATTCCTGACGTATATTTGCATTTAGAATTAATCTAAATAAGTAAATGACCATCGAAGAAAATGAGCTAGAGATTATTGAAGAATTCTCCATGTTTGATGACTGGATGGACAAATACGAATTCATCATAGAGATTGGAAAGGAACTATCTGTTTTTGAAGATAAATTTAAAGTTGAAGATAACTTGATTAAGGGATGTCAATCCAGAGTATGGGTTCAAGCTGATTTTAAAAATGACATTATCCAATTATCAGCAGACAGTGATGCTATCATAACGAAAGGAATAATTGCCTTGTTAATTCGCGTACTAAATAATCAAAAGCCCGAAGATATTTTGCAGGCTAAATTAAATTTTATTAAAGAGATAGGATTAGAAGAACACCTCTCTCCTACAAGAGCAAATGGTTTAGTGGGAATGGTTAAACAGATTAAAACTTACGCATTAGCTTACATGGCTAAAAGTTAAAATAATGGCTGAAGAAGAAAAAGACAAAGTAGTGCAGAAAAAGCTTCCCGAAGATACTAGGGAAGCAAAAAAAGTGTTGGAAGATAAAATCATTAATGTGATTAAAACCATCTACGATCCAGAAATACCTGTAGATATTTTTGAATTAGGATTGATTTATGAGATTAAAATAGATGACAAGTTAAATGTAGAAGTTGAAATGACACTAACTTCTCCCAATTGTCCAGTAGCTGAATCTATGCCACTTGATGTAGAAAATAAAGTAGGATCTGTATTTGGTGTTGCATCATCTAAAGTTAATATCGTTTTTGATCCACCCTGGGAAAAAGACATGATGAGTGAAGAAGCTATGCTTGAACTCGGATTTCTATAAATGAGCGAATTCATTGAAAATAAAGTAGCTAACAGTGGCTTAATTACAATTAGTCTTGAAGAGTTTCATCAAAAAGGCGAAAGGGTTTTATTTGATATAAAACCGCTTCTTTGGCAAGAACTAGCTCTTAAAGAAAAAGATTTCCGCAGTTTTATTAAACAACATGATTGGCGTCAATACCAAGATAATTTTGTAGCAATTACATGCAGTGCGGATGCAATTGTTCCTACGTGGGCATATATGCTAGTCGCTATAGCTCTTCAGCCTTATGTGAAAAAAGTAATTTTTGGAAATCTTTCGGATCTGGAACGAGAATTATACATTGACGCTATAAACCTTTTTGACCTTAATTCAATAGCTAATAAGCGCGTCTTAGTAAAAGGATGTGGAGACATAAACATACCGGACTCAGCGTTTGTTTACATTTCACAAAAGTTTGTTCCGGTGGTCAAATCATTAATGTTTGGAGAAGCTTGCTCCAATGTTCCCCTTTATAAAGAAGCAAAATAGACTTTTCGATAAAAGGCATTGATGATTGAACTGCCTTGGATAAAAACACCTTGCCAGCACAATCAATATGCTCTAATATTTTTTCCTTCGACAAAATTGATGAAGGCTTTATTTACTACTTTATTTCCGCCAGGAGTTGGGTATTCTCCTGTGAAGTACCAATCTCCCGTATGACCGGGACAAGATTCATGTAAGCCTTCTATACTTTGATAGATAATTTTCACTTCTGACTTTATACTTTCATGTGTCAACAAAGACGAAATCTTATCAGAAATTTGTTGAGTCGTGAATGGAGCATAAATCTCGGTTACATAATTTTTTATTTGCTCTTTTGGCAGCTCCGCCTGAGCTAAACACTTTTGATATACATCATCAATTATATTTTCTTGACAAGCATCCTTTAACAACTCAATGGCAGCTTGAAAGGCGATAAAGTCTCCCAATTTAGCCATGTCAATTCCATAACAATCGGGGTATCTAATTTGTGGAGCAGATGAAACAATGACTATCTTCTTGGGCTCCAATCTGTCTAAAATTCTTATTACACTTTGTTTAAGAGTTGTTCCGCGTACAATTGAATCATCTATAACAACTAAATTATCAACTCCACTTTTCACAGTTCCATAGGTAATGTCATATACGTGGGCTACCATATCGTCACGAGCATCGTCTTGCGTAATGAAAGTGCGTAGTTTTGCATCCTTTACCATGATCTTTTCAGCTCGCGCATTTATAGAAAGTATGTCACTTAATTCTTCTTCAGTAATGTCTTTTCCAAGTTTCTTAATCTTACGAAACTTCACATCTTTCAAATACTCATCACATCCTTTTAGCAGACCATAATAAGCTGTTTCAGCGGTATTAGGTATAAACGAAAAAACACTATTTCGTAAGTCATAATCTATAGCTTCCAATACTTTTGGCGTTACTTTTCGCCCTAATTCCAATCTTTCATTGTAGATGTCTACATCTGTACCTCTTGAAAAGTAAATTCTTTCAAATGAACACTTATTTTCCGTTAATGGTTTTCTAATTTGCTTTTCTGAAATTGAGCCATTTTTCTTTATAATTAAAGCATGCCCTGGTTTTATCTCCTGAATATCTTCTGCTTTCAATTCAAATGCTGTTTGTATTACAGGTCGCTCCGAAGCTACTACAACAAATTCTTCATTCTCATGCCAAAACGCTGGTCTAATCCCATTTGGATCTCTCAAAACAAAAGCATCTCCATGACCAACAACTCCGGCCATAACATAACCCCCATCCCAATCTTCAGCCGATTGCACCAGGATTTTTTGTAAATCTAAGTTTTCTGCAATTTCATTAGATGTTTCTTTGTAGCTTAATCCTTTTCTTTTACAATAATCAAATATCTGTTGATTCTCCTCATCCAAAAAGTGACCAATTTTTTCAAGAATTGTTACCGTATCAGATTTTTCTTTTGGGTGTTGACCAATGTTAACCAATATATCAAATAACTCATCAACATTCGTCATGTTGAAATTTCCAGCAACAGCAAGATTTCTGGTCATCCAGTTGTTTTGACGTAAAAAAGGATGGCAATTTTCAATACTATTCTTTCCAAATGTTCCGTAACGTAAATGCCCTAAAAATACTTCTCCTGTAAAAGCCTCATTTTGTTTTAGCCACTCAGTATCTATCAATTTCTCAGGGTCGGTTTCCTCTAAAGTTTTAAAGCGACTATTTACATATGTAAATAGGTCCTGAATTGGTTTATCTTCAACACTTCGATACCTGCTGATATATCTCTTACCTGGCGCCATGTCCAACTTAATATTTACCAGGCCAGCACCATCTTGCCCACGATTGTGTTGTTTCTCCATTAGGAGATACATTTTCTTCAATCCAAAAAAAGCAGATCCGTATTTTTTTAAGTAAAAATCTAACGGTTTTTTCAACCTTAAAAAGGCAATTCCGCATTCATGTTGTATGGCATCACTCATGTTTGCAAAGTTAATTTAATTAGTTAATTAATCACTTTATTTTACAGAATCAAATCACCAATAAATTAACAATAGATGTTTTATTTGTTTATTGTTTCGAAATAGATACAACCATTTGAATAATTTACCGTTATAAAGTAACTTTGTGAACATGCAAAAGTCTGTAATTCCTTGTGATTTTGAGAATTATGAAAAAATAAATGCAACATTGCATTCGGCATATCATTAAAGGAGTTATACTCCTTACGGTTATTTTGTCACCTATGGTTGCATGGGGCCAAGACGAATCAACTATTCGTTTTATTGAGAACAAAGGTCAATTTAATAATCAGACTGATTTCCAACTTAAAACGAACGCTGGTGATATTTACCTAGAAGGTTCTACAATGACATATTCCCTTTATGATAAAAGCCTTTTTTCTGATATCCACCACGAAAAAATAGCCATTGAAGATGCGGTTTTTGAAGGTCATGCATACAAGGTTCATTTTCTTAATGCAAACAAAGGAAGCATTGTTAAAGAATTAAAATCAAAAGAATATTATAATTATTATATCGGAAATGATAAGTCAAAATGGGCTTCGAACGTTTATGGTTATGGGCAAGTTCAGTACTCTAACCTTTACCAAGGGATTGATTTAAAATATTATGAATACCATGGGCAATTAAAATATGATTTGATTGCAGAACCAGGAAGTAATACTGATGACATATTAATTGAATATGAGGGGGTTGAAAATTTAAAAATAAAAAAAGGTCATCTACACATACCTACCAGTCTGGGATATGTTATTGAACAAAGTCCTTATGCATCTCAGAATATTGATGGTACCGAAAGACAGGTGAAATGTAAGTATAAATTAGAAGGAAATAAATTATCATTTGATTTTCCAGAAGGTTATGACAGAACAAAAGAACTCATTATTGATCCTATCTTAACATTTGCCACTTATACCGGATCTACTGCCGACAACTGGGGGTATACGGCCACATATGATGATGATGAAAACATGTATATTGCTGGAGTTGCTTTTGCCATTGGATATCCAATTTCAGTTGGAGCATTCCAAAGCACATACAACGGTGGAAGCGGAGTAAACTATCCGGGCACGGATGCTTCGATTTCTAAATTTTCAGCTGACGGTACAAACTTAATTTATTCAACTTATTATGGCGGTGCGGGAAATGAAAACCCGCATAGCATTGTTTGTAATGCCTCTGGAGAATTGTATGTTTTTGGCTCTACTAGTTCATTAGATCTGCCAACCTCCTCTGGAGCATATGACGACAGTTTTAATGGAGGAACAAATGTTCAAAATGGAGTGCTTAATTATGTTGATGGGACCGACGCTTACGTGGCAAAGTTTAATCCATCAGGAACATCATTAATTGGAGGAACATATATTGGAGGGTCAGGAAATGATGCACTGAACTCGGATTTATTAAAAAAAAATTATGGAGATGAATTTCGTGGAGAGATAATAGTGGATGCGAATGATAATTGTTGGGTTGCTTCTACAACATCTTCAATTGACTTTCCGGTGGTAAACCCTTTACAGGCTGCGAATGGAGGCGATCATGATGCAATAGTATTTAAGTTTAATGCTAATTTATCCGGGCTTTTGTGGAGTAGTTATTACGGAGGAACAAATGCTGATGCTGCTTATTCTATTCAGTTGAATTCATCTGATGAACCTATCATTACAGGAGGTACTTTAAGTTCTAATTTAACCATGACTTCTGGGCAAAGCACTGCTTCTTTTGGAGATTCGGATGGTTTTATTATTAAACTAAACACAGCTGGAAGTACATTAATAAATTCCACCTATTTAGGAACAGCGGCATACGACCAATGCTATTTTGTGCAAGTAGATCTAAATGATGACATTTATGTTTTTGGTCAAACGCAAGGAAACTACAATATTACTCCTAGTAACGTTTTTTCAAACCCCGGAAGTGGTCAGTTTATCCATAAGTTTGATGGCAATCTAACAACAACTATATTTTCAACTGTTTTTGGTGCCGGAAATGGTATTAATATTTCCCCTTCTGCTTTTCTCGTGTCAGATTGTGGTTTAATTTACACTTCGGGGTGGGGAGGAAATACAAATGCTGGTTATGCTGGCGGTACGACGGTTGGGATGCCATTGAGTGCAGCAAGTGCAGGAAGTGCACCTTTTCAATCTACTACAGACGGAAGTGACTTTTATTTAGCTGTCTTTAACCCAGATGCCTCTAGTTTAGCTTATGGAACCTTTTTTGGAGGAGGAATTAGTGCTGAACATGTAGATGGTGGCACAAGTAGATTTGACAAAAACGGGAATGTATACCAG
>Ga0315315_10002323_pt1 | contig 17378 bp, 13 predicted proteins | sample M140m3416metaG_FD_203699 | JGI IMG/M metagenome (GOLD analysis project Ga0315315, IMG submission 203699) | Ammonia-oxidizing marine archaeal communities from Monterey Bay, California, United States - M1 40m 3416 | ecosystem: Environmental > Aquatic > Marine > Intertidal zone | place: USA... | reverse complement strand
GCTTGGCAACAAATCGTACGTAGGATCGTTCGCGGCGAATATATTGGTGGCGTCAAACGGATAATGGATCAAGGGTGGTTTTGAGGAAAGCGACGTGTTTCCGTTTTGATACATTTGAACAATGTCGCTCGCTGTAATTTCCACGTCGGTAAATATAGCCAAATCGTTTACATATGTGTTATTAAACACGGAATTTTGATTACCCATTGCAAATGTGCTAGGTTTCAATGTAGGAAGAGCGGTGGTGTTGTTGGTGTTTTGTGGAGTGATTTCCATTCCATTGATGTACAATTTTTGGTCTTTAAATTGAGTCCCGTCCGTCACAATGACCATATGGTACCATGTATCTAGATCCATTTGATGTACCCACGGATGATTACCGCTTAAGTAAATCTGATTAGCAACATGACTAGCAGCAGATGGCCCCCACATTGCCAACTGATATTGGTAACCATTCACTGAATCAAGAGTATGTGTAGCATACGTATATTCCGCATCTCCGTAACAAATGACGCCGTGATGACCCATATTCGCGCTTTGGGTTGCGTCCGAAACTCGCCTTGTCCAAAAAGCAAATGCGTGTTTATTGGAATTCAATGTGACGACTTCACTAGAACGATTCACATGAATCACGCGTCCCGTTTCGATGGAATTGGTTGCGATACTTGGGGCTTGTTTTGTAAGTGGTGTAAAATTCCATGAATACGTGAATACCGTCGTATCGTATTGAGATATATCCACATCAAACGTACCATATGTAATCCATTTTGGAGTTTGTTCAAAATATTGGGATTTCAATCCGTCTACAATACCGTCAAACTCCGTGTCTGTAACGTACTTGTTGATCACTCCCGTTTCGTACAAATTGAAATCACTTGCGCGAACTGAAATCGGAGATGACCAACCAATAGTGAACTGTGTAGGAAATGCCCATCCGTAAATGGTGTCGTATTCACCTTCTGGTCTCTCAATCACTTGGTACGAACCTGATGTCGTCTTTCCAATTACAGTCATACGCGCTTTGTATCGACCAGAGGATATATATTGGGCTCTGTACACCATAATCATGTAGTTTTGTGATGTACTAGCGTCGATAGTTGCAGGAATACCTACATCATTAGTGCCTCCATTGAATAAAATGGGAGGTATACTAATTTCATTAGAACGTATTTGAATCGCATGTGCATCTGTTGTATCATTTGTACCAGTCATGGCATATATACGACCATCAGTTCTGTTGGAACTTACAACATAGTAAAACGTATGTGACAGACCATCCGTTGACGCTGCGTAACTGGGCAACTCCAAAAACGAGTTTGATTGTGATGTCACAGAATCAAAACGTACGTAGCGTTTTCCATTGGAGTCGGTATCAATGATACCCACATTGGTCGTGGGATACGTGGTACCGTTGATAGTCACACCATTGTTTCCAATGACGGTGCCATCTGTAGCATCAATATCTTTGGCTTGTACCACAAAAGCGTGGCTTTGTTCCGTGTAAAAAGACGGTGTACTTTGTTCGGGTTGTTGTTCGTATTGTAATGTGGCCTTCTTGGGAATGCGATTCACATCATCCCACATGTCCGTCCTCAATGTAGTCGGGAAAAACGGAGCGGACCAATTCAGTATAATTTCTGTATTCAACGCAATATTCATCGCTTGGATTTCACCATTCAGATGTTCAAGTGTGTCTACGGAGTTCCATAATCCATTTGTAAATGACGCATCCGTACGTCCAATAGACGAGAAACTCGATGGTTTTGCTTGCAAATACAACGCTCTGGTTTGTACTTCATTATCCTGTGGTGCTGCTTTAATGTTATTTTGATTGGAAACTACAATAACCTTCCATTTCAAAGCAGAAACGAGTGCAGAGGACAAAACGATAGGTGTATTATGGATCCGCATATGAGGATATGTAGTAACACTATAATCATCCACTGTAACGTCCCCATAATCTATCCACACACCGTTCTCTTCATATTGAACATGAACCGATTTCATTGCACGATCTGGGTCGTCCCAGGTACCCCAACGCAACACGGTGGGACTGAATGGGTTTTCGTATGTATACACAGTTTCAGATCCAAATTTATAATTATACCAATGTCCATCCACAGGATATACACCTAAAAATCCAGATAAATCGTTTGTATTATAAGAACTTTCGGCAATCGCTCCAGTGTTTGAAATTTCAATCGCAATTGGATATTGTTCTATCATAAATCCCCATGATTGAATCATAGAACTATGATTGTTGGCTTCATTCAGAATCAATTTCCATTTCGAATAACCATCCGATGATGCACTTTCGGTTGTCGAGTCGGAGACCTCATGACTCAATAATGCACTAGAAATCGTCGGCGGTTGAACAGAAATAGTAGAAGAACTTGACACAACCAAACCATTGTATACCAATTTAATCGAATGTGGAATATACGAAACATCTTGAGTATTATTCAAAGTATCCGTGAAGGCTTGTGTAAGTGAAATGGTTCGGTTGTAAATAACATTGGATTCAAATGTTTCTGAAGAAACAAATGACGCACCTATGTTGGATAATGAATCCATTTCGGTAATTGTTGGATTGAAAGACGGAGCCAAACATAATAATTTAAATTGAGACAAATCTTGAGAATCAGATTTCAATATCGATAACGATACTTGGATCGAATTTGAAATATTATCATGAACCGCGTCCATCAAATACATAGGTTGCGTATGTTGGACGGAGTGAATTTTAACATCAAAAAAGAATTGATCCGTGGCATACACAATCAAAGACCCCGTTGTGGTGAACACGTCATCGTAAATCTTTCCGTTGTCGTCCACAAGGAAATTGGTACTTTCGTTGGAAAGGGTTTGGGTTTGGCCTTTTGGAATTTTGTTCATGGTTGCGTATTTTCCAAACGATTTCATGTATTGTATCGCTTCCGCTTCTGTGAATGAAGTACGCGTAGAACGTAACGCATACCATGATGTTTCACCACGCGTGGAACCTTGAATGGTGGCTGAAAAATCAAATGTATTGGTGACATTGAAATCACCAATCACCACATTGGGATTATTTTCTGCGAGTACATGAGAAATATTGGAAACATTTGCGGTCGAATCTTTGGCAACCACATGAATTGTGTATCCTTTTCCGTTATTCAAAAAGGGTTGAGTACTGAAGTTGGTGTCAAATACATTGGACACTACTATTTTTTGATTATGTTTTTTGAGTTTGGGAACTGATTGTGTGAGTTGATTCGACCCATGCAAAATCACTTGTGAAGGTAACGCGGTCACACCAGATTGAACCGCAACGACGTACAATTCGGTAATGTTTTGAAATTGATTAAATAATTCCACATGAATACCAATTTCTTTGCGGGATGGTTGAAATTCTGTAGATTCCACACGAATATAATTGGATGTATTTATTTCCATAGTAAAAGCTTGCATATCCTCATTAAACGGTTGAGAAGCGTACACGTATACATACGCTTCCTTCAAAAGACTGAGGTTATTGGCGGAATCCATCAAATTATCAATACTAAAGGATACGGTTTCATTTGCAGTTGCTGTTACACCTTGTTGCAAGTCGGTTAATTTATGCATATTCTGATGTAATAAAGTTTTGGCCTCTTCATTCGTTAACTTGGATTGCGTGGCAAACGCGTACCATTTCGTATCGTTGGACATAGCGTCGATGGTTGCGCTTCCTTGAAGGATGTCGTTGGAATTCATGTTCACACTGACATTGGATACATTTACATTGGAATTTGTTTTGCCATTATATTGAGAACTGTTTATAAATTGAAAACCTGATGTGTCTGATATACACACGTATACGATGTATTGAATGGATAAATCGGCAGTTACCGTTTGTACACCGCTTTCATTCAAATAGGTGGTTAAATGTACATCTTTGACAGCGTAGGACGTGTTTTCCGACAATATATTGGAACTAGCGGAAGTCAACAACGTGTAAAGGTCTGTGTTTTGCGCGATCGTAGAAGCGTATGTTGGGTGGAGTGCCACAACATGAACGTTACTAATGGATGACGCAGAGCTTTGCAAATAAACCTTTGTGTTTAATTTGTCATTTAACGTGTCGTACAATGGTTCGTCTAACGCACACCAAGAGTCTTTGGAAGGTGAAGGTACGGTGGTGATTGTCTTTGTGGTGTCATTGGATGTGTATATGTACATGTTTGCGGTGTTTACGGAATAAGAAGGGACGACGTTATTGTTTGAATCGATCAACAATTCGGGATTAGCCAAGGTTTTACTGACAATTTCTGGATGTTGGTGAATAATACCAATCACTTCTTGATCTGTTAATGAAGGATTTAAAGAAGCAAATGATAGTACATTACTTGCGTCCGAGGTGACGGAATTCATAATAGTGAGTGAATCATGAGAAGATTGTTTAAAATTTCTGAAAAACACATCGGAATTTTCAAATCCTCCAATAACAATCTTGAAATTGTTATAATTTTGGAAATATGTCGTCGAGGCGATATTCATATGGTGCATTGTTGATGCGTAACCGTAAAATTGTCGTGTGTCTCTGTTTCGGTTGGCGTTTGTGAAACCTTCAAAAAATATGTCGTTTTCTGAAGTGGTTAATCGCCAATATATGGCGTTGTTGGTGGCGTTGACGTCAAAATCATTTCCATCGATGCGTGTAATCGTAGATGTCCAATTTAACAATAACGATTTTTTGTTAATAGACCAATTTTGACTGTGTTCGTTGTGTTCGTCATGTTGAAACGCCAACATTAGTTTTCCATCCCCATTGGTTCCAAGTTCAAATTCATAAACGTTTTTAGACGACAAAGAAACAATACAATTGGTTGTTAAATTATTCCATGTACCTCCATTGGCTCCAACCACAAAGTTGATTGACGTTTGGTCTGTATTAGTGGTGTAATTTTCCAAATTATAGCTTCCTAATACAGAGATTGTGTTGACCGCGTCTGAATATGGATCTATCGTTACATTGATTGGTGAGGGTGCGGATGGTACGACACTTGTCATGGTGTACACGCCGTTTGCTGATTTGGACACAACAATCACTTTGTCGCCCGCAGAATACGCGCCCAAAGCAAAGGCGTCAGATACAATCGACGTTTGTACATTCAAATCGGTCAATTCGAATAAAGTATTCGGGAAAACGTTTTGAGAAGTGGATTGGATATTATTCACGATATAATTCATTACTGTTTGATCGTCTAATGTGACGGACGCGCGACTACCGATCAAGTAAATGTCTGTGATTTTATTTATTTTATTGTACATGTGAATATCCACATTTACAACATTGTCAAGTACATCTGCCCGTGTAATATTCAGTTTGTTTTCACTTGAAAGGTGTGTATTGTTGATGGTATTGTGTGTATATACATCTAATAATCGATCATTAGAATCAACAAGTACGTGGTATACATACAAAGTGGAATAATACAAGTTTATGGGTAACGATTGATCATTATATTCCATTACCGATATATTTTGCTCCAATGATGAATCACTGGTGCATTCTTTAGAATTGTAAATTGTTGGATTTAACAATATTTTTGAAAATGCTTTAAATTGATCATAATAGCTAGGAGACGCGAATGTATACATCGTCAATGACGATTGATCTTTTATTTGTATACTAGTATCCAATTTGAGTGTATTTTCATCCACAAATGTAGAATTAACATTGGTTACAAAGTAATTTGAATTCAATTTGTGTATATTCAATAATGTTGAATTAGCCCCATCCACGGTAACCAAATAAATGTGTCTAAATCTTTCGTCGTTCGAAGTTATTTTTCTAAAAATACTATCGTCATCAAATTCATGATTGAGTTTTCCAACAAACTCAACACTTCCTTGTCCATTATGTGTGTATGAGTTTAATGTGTTTGAATAAAGTTGAGTGTATATTTCTCTATTGTTGAAATATAATTCTTCTATTTTTTTGTTTTGTAATGCTTTTCGAGATGAAAAAGCAAAACAAGTTGTACCACTTATATAAGATGAAACATAAGTGGTTATTAATATATTATAGTCCATTTAATACAATAAATTAAGTTAAAAAATTAACGATGACAAATTACATGGTATATCAATAATAATTGATACGTCATGTATATTTAAACCAATATTGTATGTAATTAAAAAAACCTATATTGTATGTATTGTATGTAATTAAAAAAAACCTATATATGTATCTAATTTTCGAAAAAAATATCGTCGTTGATAATTTCAATTTCAGTTTCTATTATCGAATCTGTTGTTTTTTCAAACAATTCTTCCCTTAATAATTTCATTTCATTCATATCTTCGGTCACTTGGTCTGTAAAGAATGCTTGTAATTGTTTTCTTTTTTTGCGCTCCATTTGTACTAATCGATCATGACTCTTGTTCATCTTTTTTCCAATTTTACTATTTTTCATTTTTTCAAATTTTGATTGACATGTTATTGAAACAGGTTTAATCATTTATTATATAAATATATTTAAATAATAGATGTCACAAAAATCTGATGTTTTAAAACCTTTACAACTCGGTGCTCGATTTGTCATTAAACGCCAACAATATAAAAATAACAAACCATTGATCGGTAAATGGTTAAAAAATGAGTTATTATCTATGGGTCCTATATATATCAAACTTGGACAAATTGCTTCAACTCGCCAAGATTTGTTTCCATCATATATTACTAACGAATTATCAGGTTTACAAAGCAATGTACCAACGGTTTCTTTTGACGAGATGAATGCTGTTTTTTACAGCGAATTCGATACTTCTCTTATTGATTATTTTAAAGAGATTGATACAAATCCTATAGCGTCTGCTTCAATCGCCCAAGTGTATAAGGCCACTATGAAAAATGGCAAAGATGTCGTTGTAAAAATTCAAAAGCCATTGTTGAAAGAATCAATGACGCATGATTTAGAAATATTACAAACACTGACAGATTATATGAAATATTTAAAAAATAAACAAATGGATGATCTCAATTTGATATTGAATGAATGTTCAAACGGTTTCATGAAGGAATTGGAATTTACAAATGAAATGAAAAATATGCAAATATTTAGAAGTATAAACCAACCCATGAAAACACCACGCGTGTTTTCAAAAGTAATCAGCAATAAGGTTCTCATCATGGAATATGTTCCAGGTATAAATGCAAACGAAATAAACGATTTAGATGTTGACAAATCTGAACTGGCAAATAATTTGATGCTCTCATTTATTCAATGTTTATTTGAAACAGGATATTTACATGCCGATCCTCATCCTGGTAACATTGCATTTACAAAAGATGGAACCGTCATTTTGTATGATTATGGAATTATTGCGCGTTTTGATAAATCCACACGTGACGGGTTGAGAAACACGTTTAAAAATATATTCTTCAAAGATATCAACGGAGTCATCGATTCATTATTACAAAACGAAATTATATATTTATATAATGGATCTGCAACATCTTACACTCAATTGTCTCCATATGAATACGTAGTTTTGTATAGTTTGACATCATACGTTATCGAATACACAACTCAAACACAGATAGATCAACTAATAAAACAAATAAACGATGATCCGTTTATAAAAACAAACGAATTGCCTTTTTATATAAATTCAAAAATGATTTTATTGTTTAAATCGTTGACAACTTTAGAAGGAGTATGTAAATCTTTGAATCCGGATTTTTCATATACTTTATTGTACATGGACATTATTCAAAGACTAATTGGACTTGACTTTTTATCAGATCGAATTACTTATGATATGTCGCAATTGACAAATGATTCAAAATCATACTTGCACGATTCCAAAATGAAAATGATCAACGAAAATATAAATTCATCCAAATCAAGTACCATATCCATATTGTTTTTTCTTAGTGCTTTTTTACATCTCATTTTTTAAAAAGAAAATAGTCATCAATTCCTTGTAATACTTATGGTTTTTAAAATTATACACTTCCTCTAAATCTTGTTTTGATTGTAGAATTTTGAGTACTTTATTCCTACAATTTACACCATCAAATTCAGTCAAATGAATACATGTGTTTGATGGTGTAATCGGGTGTTTGCATGCTTTCAATTGATCCAACGCATTCTTATGGATTTGGAACAAATCAGTTCGATTTTCCGATAGATATTTCACACATAACACTTCAAAGTTATGAATAATCTGTTTGTTCATTCTACGATTTAATTTTCAAATGTTTAATTACTTTTTATTTTATTATTTACACATCAAGTATGTTATTACTGTATAATATATGCGTTCACGACATGCAATCGGTAACCATAAAACCTTGGTTGTGCAGTGTAATCGACCTAAACGACAAAAGCAACGATATGTATACACCAAGACAAATATGGAACTTGTCGTTAAAGCTTTCGAAAAAGAATTAGAATTATTGCGAAAAATGTGTCAACAATTTAATCCACCTCAGCCTCATGTACAACCACCTCCACCACCACCTCGTCTTCCACCTCATCGTCCACCACCACCACCTCCTCCCCCTACAACCGAATGGAAGGGTCGAACAAGAGCGCCGATTGGACCTCCAAAAATAAATAACGAAAAACCTGAAGAACAAATACGTCGATACAAGACATATTATGATAAATACCCATCAATATTAGAAAACATTCCCATCATAACAATGCGTAAGGTGGATAAATATATTCCTAAAAAGAATAATGGTCGACCCATGGCGCCAATCAATTCAAATAAATTTGAAAACGTACTAAAAAACGCGGTTCGTAAATACAAGAATTCAAAGAAATAGTCATTCCCATTGAATTGACTCGCTGACATCAAATGTATTCCATTTGTCTTCAAATGCGTGAAGCAAAGGACGCGCCTCTCGTTTCCATTGATTAATGAACATTTTCGTACCCTTTATTGACGGATACTCCGATAGCATTTCGATCTTAATATCATACACCTTTTTTATCAATTCTTTTTTCGATATTTCTTGTTTATTCAACATAAACGGTTGGAACAAACTTTCAGTGTTTCCACTAGGTATTTTGCTTTGTTCGTATAAAATTTCTTTTAAATACATGTCGTTATGTTTCTCATGTGGATGTATGTTTGTTTCTAGCGATTCACATAAATGCTTACTTGTTTGTCCTCGAAACGTTTCAATCACTTCTTGGGTGGGTCGTTTTTCCCATCGACCTTCTCCCATATGTACCTCCGCCGATACGTCTTTCTTTGCTGGTTTTCGTATCGTTTGATTTTCTGGAAAATCATTGTTGAAATGAACCAATTTTAACAAACTCGCAGTGTCCCCCTCCTCCACCATGGTCACAAACGCTTGTGGATACTTGGTTCGAATCATATCCAATAACGCGTCGTAATTTTCCTTTCCATGCACGTTCAATACAATATTGGTGTTCATCGTGATATTGTTCGTTATATGATTGTTCGTACTGTTATCTACTCGATTGTCGTTGTTGTGTATTATCATATACGGTGATTGGTCAATGGTTGTGGGTGGCTTGCAATTTACATTTTTGTTGTGTTGATACTTGCCTTGTTGAGATGTAAACATTTTTAAACAAGTTTTACATTGAAGGGAGTGTACGCCATCACAATTTAATTCATGTCGTCTCAAATTATCTATACGTGCAAATGGTTTTGAACATTTGCAACATCGAACAACAAATATATTTGCTCCACGAACATTGTTATTTTGAGGGGCAACATTGTTATTTTGAGGGGCAACATTGTTATTTTGAGGGACAACATTGTTATTTTGAGGAGAAACATTGTTATTTTGAGTGATATTTTCTGGGGGGACTGGGTGTTTTTTACAAGTTTTTGTATGTCGTATAAAATTGCATTTTATTTTCGTATTGTACGGGCATTGCTCACATTGGAACATTATGATACAATAAGAATATAAATCTTTACATTAGTTTATCATTTATCATTTATCAGTGATAAGGGGGGGGGGGGAATACAAAACAAAAAATAAAAAACAAAAGTAAAAAAATTGTGAATGAACAAAAATTATAAATATTTTGAGACTTGAAGGCATTACAAATATGCGAAAGAGAATTGTTCATCTCGAATTCGGAGTTGATTATTTAATAATTGGATACGACCGATCCCAATGGCTTGCATATTCACTAGTGATTAGTTCATTATAAAAAAATGTGGGCCATGAACCTCCTTTATCAAAAGGATTTGGTGTTTTCCAGTTAACTCCATATACCATTTCCAAATACAATTCGCTATTGATAGGAATTGGATATACCTTTTTTTCACCGAATGGATTAACAATTGTCTTACTTGAAAGATGAGGAAATGCTGGATTAGCATAAATGTCACAGTAGTAATGTAAATTGATTCCTTTTTCACGAGCGCGTAATAAATTAGTTTTCACATCTGTGATGAGTCCTACAGTTGAAAAATCAATCAATTTGAGTCTATCCCAATCAGATGTATGTATCGTGACGTCTACATCACTGTCATATATCATTAGTCCCCCATCTCGTACACATCCTAATAATGTTCCACAATCAATGTAACAAGCGATGTCATTTTTATGTAATATATGAATTACCGAATCAAGTAAACTGTACATTCTATACAATCTATATCTTGGTATAAGAACAAGTACAATAATGAAAACTATTATACATGTAATTATCATCATTAGGACATCATTTTTATATTTCATTCCTAATATATAATAAGATTATTGATTATTTGACATAATTGTTGAAATAATGGAGCTCGTTGAAATGTCTTTACAATAGTTTAATTGAATTATTTCTACATGTTCAAACATATTTTTCTGTTTTTGGTAATCCGACTCATCTGAAAACGCATGAACAACATGATTTATTTTATATTTGTTTATGAATTGTTGATTAACGACTAATGGACATGGACATATTACATCATCCACATACGGACATGCTGCTACTAATTCTGTACGATGTTTCTCGCATATGATTGGTTTACGTTTATAGCATGTAGCATCTTCATCTCCGATTACACCGATGATAATTTTATTTCCATATTGTTTCATTTGTTTGATGGCGCGCAAATGACCAACATGAAACATATCAAAAACTCCATCCATATATACCACATTATCAAAAGTTGCTAATTTGGTAATGTTTCCAATAACGTTATCACCTTTTTTGACATTCAATTTTACATTTGATGGTAAAAATACATCAACACGACTGGATAATTTTATTTTACCTAATATATCTCCTTTTCGTATTTCACTATTTAATGTGCTATTATTTACGATACGTCTCGCAACCTGACCTGCGATTTGTTTTATTGAAACTATTCCCCATTTAGTTTTGATACTTGTTTGAGAATACTCGTTGAATTTGCTTTTTTGTAACATATAAGCGGGTGCAAATGTTCCCTTTTGGTATTCAATATTTGTCACTAACCCGTCTACTGGATACCATTGACAATGTACATTAAATATACTTAAAAATATCATAATATGATATCGACCATCCTCAAGTGTCTGAATATTCAGTATTTTTCCATCTGTGGGTGATACAATTTCAGAATCATTACAATCATTTATTCGGTGTGGAACTCTATTAAAATACATATTAAGACCGAATAACGATAAACAAAAAAGATTAACATACACAAACCCCTTAAACATAAATAACAAACACATCATCATTACAATTGTATTTATTTACAATATGAACCGATTTAAATAGAACGGAAAACGCGTTAATACACACAAAGAGCATTGAAAAGCTGTAATAAATAACATGTCGTCGGTTGATTGGCTCTTTCTATGGAAAGAGATTGGTTATCCAATGAAAAATGCCAATACAAAAGTGAAAGCGGAAAGAGAGAGGCGACGTGTGTTTGAGGAATGGTGGTTACGTGTTCGTCCTCGATTCAAACAATACACATAAAGCGAATCTAGATATAATATACGAGATGGAAGATTCTACGATTGATATTTCATTGGATCTATCTTCCAAAAAAACCAAAAAGTTTATTCACGCGTACATTCGCCGTTTGTTGAAACAGTACACGACAGAAAGGAACAAACGGAAACGTTTGCAACAAGAAAACGCTGAACTTCGTCGGCGTCTTGAGAAAACTGCTGAACTTGTCGAGTTTGCGAAACGTGTGATAGCGGTACCAAAACCCCCAGAATTGAATCAAATTTGTAAATAATATACACATAAAGAGTTAGTGTCTGTATATTATTCACAAATGTGTGAACTGTTATTTGTTCCCGTTGCTTTTGGAGCTGCTTGGTGTTGTTTTGGAGGATTGAGTGGCGCGGGTGTAGCCGTTGGATCCACGATTCAACGAAATGATAGAGTACATGTGGACGACCGTCCACGTAAGGCAACAGCTGAGGAAATTGAAAGATATAACAGTATAAAATTAGGCAATTAAAGAAAAATGACTATATATCCTTCAACATGATTGAAATCGTAATCATTCCGATTGTATTGTTTACTTTACTCGCTTCTATTTTTATAGTTTATTGTTTTGTACCATCAAGTCCTAATTCTAAACATTCGTTTTTCAACAGTTGTTGTACGTAAGAAATGACTTATTCTTTGTGAAGTAAATTAACTCAGATTATTTATTTTTTAATTTTTTTAATCATTTTTTTCATTTCTGTCATCTGCTTTTTAGCTTTCATGACTGCCTTGTGGAGTTGTTTTCTCAATCGTTGCGCCACGGAAGGGGTTATTTTGGATTTGGTTCGGGAAGAAGTACGGGATTTGGTGCGAGTGGTTGATTTAGTTTTGGCGGGCATATATATATTAATGAAATAAAAAAAAACTATTTATAGTTCCGATTTTGAATCGCAAATAATAATGTTTGTTGTATGTTTTGTTTACAATTATAATCAGAATGATTAATCAAATGAGTGATTTTATCGGACATGGATGATAAAAAATAACTATATAATATATGAATATCCTTTATAGACATCACTGATAATTCGGGATTAATTAAATGACGACACAGCGTATATGCATTTAAATTTCCATTGTGCATATATTCTGTTTTGAATAATGGTTTATTGATTATTTTTTTAAACTGAAAGTATTTCCACATCTTTATTTCTTAAGAGAAGATATTTTCCAGACAGGATTGTTGTAAATTTTCATAAACTCTGGATTGCTGTACATTTTGATGGGTGTTTTCTTTGTAATTTTTGGTACACGTTTTTTAGTGGTGGGTTTCTTGGGAGGTGTTCGTTTCTTGGTGGGTGTGCGTTTTTTGACGGGTGATTTTGATTTTTTGTACAAGGGATTTCCGTATGTTTTTACGCCAGCCATTGGGTTTTTGTGTATTTTGGAGTACATGGCGGACACATTGGTAGCGCAACCTGTTTTGGTCTTGATACATTTATAATATTTGTGTGCAACACGGGAGTTGCACATTTTCGCACGTATTTTATCCTTGGCCGCTTGAGTTTTTCGACCGAACGTTTTTTGGTAAATGTGTCCACATGGAATGGGTGGACGTCCGCGGGGTCGTGATGGTGTTTTGGGCATGTTTAATATATAGTACTAAAAAAATTAATGTCCCATTACAATTCTTATTTTATCATAATTTCTACCACTAGAATGTTTAAACACGCGAGGATACACGCCGTGTCGTTGATAGTATTCATCGACCCATTTTCTTTCATAAGTGGGTTTCGTGGACTGTAAATAACTTGCGTCATGATTTCTAATCCATCGACCTGCATTAACACTTTTATCGAAACTTGCGTCGGTGGATAATCCACTGTATAAGTAATATCCACTTAATGTTGCTACATTATTCCCACCAGCCCCACCACCAGCTACGTGTATTTCAATGGAGTCATTGAATTCATCTTCAATTTGCGTCGAAGCATAAGTCGTCATGATGGAAACATAGCCATTGTTACCCTCCCATCCTTTATACATTCCAGCATAAATGAATTCATTATTATTTAGTTTTGAAACGATCCAGTTTTCAAACGTCCTTGCCGATGGATCTATTAATGTAAGCGATACAGTGGTGTTTGTGACGGAACGTATGTCTAATGTGGCGGGATTTGATATTTGTAATATTTTGTAAGATTTGGAAATCTTATGTTCAAGAATAATGTATGCTGGTATATTCAAACCACCCCAACCAGCACTCCCGGATGATCCTTGTCCATCTTTGTAAGAAGATACAATTCTATAGTATTTCATAAATGAATTATGATCGGTAATTTCTTCGGATCCAGGTAGTTCGATGGTTGTCCAATCCGCTGTAAATATGAATTCAACCAATGCTGACGCACTGCGTCCCATACCAAACACACGATCAGATCCATCTTCCGAACGAAGAATATGGGATACGCTTCCATAAATTCCCAAACCAGGTCCAATATTGATAAATTGAGATATATCTTCACGCGTCAAATTCATGACTTCCAATCGAGTATCTGTGTATTGATTTGTATTGTTGCGTGATTCGAATGTTATATCTTGAGGATTTAGTGTATGTAAATTTGTACCATAGTACACACTACCATCGGACAAGAATATTTCACATTCGAATAAAGTATATAAAGTATGACATTGAGTGATGGTTGTTCCTGGTGGATGTGTGTTCATAATTGTGGTCCACACATCCAATTCTACTGGAGGTATAATATTGAGGTTATCAGGTTGCCCATCACCGATACGATATATTTTTGTATCAGTTACAAAAAGAAGAACACCGTCTTGCACCGACATTATTTTTTGTATAGTTGGTAACATTTCGCTTGTTATTGGACTTGGCGCATCGAGTGTATTTCCAGCGTCTAAATAACCACGTTCTTGATAACTGTATATTTGACGTGTACTAGATGTATTAGTATTTGTGATATCTTCCGCTTTGGCCCCAGCGGTTAACACTTCAAGATGGGTTATATTTTTGGGTAGTTTTCCAGAATGCCAACGATTGGTGATGGCGCTTGACATGGCAATTTTAGAAGTTGTTATGTTATTGGAATCAACAATAAATACTTGAACAGCAACTTCAGTATTAATGTCTGCATCTATTGTGGTTGTGGGTGAATCGTATACTTTAGTGAAGGAAGTTTCGATCGATGTAGAACCTTGGCCAGATGTTGTGATTTCAACAAAGGACGCCTCAGTGTTGGTTGTGATAATGTTCAATAATTCAGACGAAGTCGAGGAATCAATGAATTCTTTGGTGAATAATCCAATGTAATGCGATTTTATAGGATGTAACATGTCCAATGTTGACTTGACTAACAATGTATTGTCGTTGGTGTATCTAGAAGATATTGTAATTTCATTATCGAACCAACCATATAATTTCATTCGGTTCACGCCACCCCATTGAGCATCACCCCCTGTGGTGCGTTGAGCGTGAATATACAAGTATTTTCCAGTCATTGGCGTCAATACATGTTCTGTATCTACATTGTATGGTCCTGTGGTTTGGTTGTCGTAGGAATCAGGTTCCGTGGGAGTGCCTGTGGACGATCCTCTTGGATCTGTGTCGTACATTTTCCAAGACAAGACGGTTTCACCATAACTGGATACCCAAGATACTTTGGTAATGGTGGTGGTTCGTGGTAAGGTCATCACACACCACGTGCTAGGGAACGACGCACCCGCACTTCCCCAACCCCATTCGCTTCCAAACATGGATTCTGGATAATGGTTGAAACCAGTCGAGGCTAAAGGACCTTGATTACCATTCAACAACATAAGTGATGTGGCGTAATTGACGTCCATCAATGGATTGTCTCCCAAACGAGGTACGAGTAACGTTTCTGTACCGGTTTTGCTATTGGCGGGGGATGGATCGTTTAATGGAATAGTGTAATCGATGTGAGAACCAAATAATTGGAAACGTTCCAATACAGGAACACCATTAGATATTGGTGGAGCATTGATATGTATGTACATGTATTTACCAATCATTGGATTGGTGGTGACATCGAAAGTCATGGTTTGACGATAACCTTGTTCAACAGGATACACTCCATGTTGATACAATGGTTCAAGATTGGGATGATCGTTAGTCAAACCGAAATAATCCGCAACACCTGTAGTCACTGTGCCGGTAACCGTTTTCGCACCATTGCTGTCCATGACGACGTCATCAATCACGTAATCGTATTCGGATGGTTGAGATGGAACGGTGGTTCCCGTTGGTCCACGTGGATCGTCGTCGTACATTTTGAACGACAGTGTCCTGGCTGAAAAGTATGTATCGTCCCATAACGCGGTTTGTATGCGAGTCACTGCAGATTGTGTTGGTAGCGAAACCACAACCCAATGATTTGATACTCCATTTACATTTATTATCATATTGTCGAATATTCCATTGATTGGACCATCTGATCGCCATGTGTGTTGTGTTCCACTTAAATAATCTGTTGTAGCAGCCAACCATTGTGATTTATTTACAGACTTATCATCCTCGGTTTTGAATAAATACGGAGTTAGTAATCGAATTTGAGGATTTGGTTTGAACTCTTGGATCGTGTAAATATTGGGATCCGAAGCATTTACCGCGACAGCGACAACGACGTACATTTCATCACTTACGGCTTCGATGGCTCCTTGATCATCAATAAAGGCGTTTGTGACTTCTACATTTTGTTGGTCGAACACCGTCATGGATGGAATGGTTTGAGAAACTTTATATACCGCATTGGAGGTTTCGTGTGTTTTGATGAATTGATACGTTTCTTCATTCGTTGTGAATGTGTAATTAATTGAGAACATACCGAAATATACGTGGTCAATATCTTGTGATTTATGGTAAAGCGACCAGTCGAATTTGGTATCATTTCGTGTTGTTTGTATCAATGCACCGTTTGATGGTTTGTCTATGATGAACGATTTCATATTGTCTCCATTCAAAGTGGCAAATACATAATAATACACATTATTGACTTGAGAAGGTGTGTAAGTAGATTGTTGCAAAGTCACGGGATCGATAATCGTGGTGGGTGTGGATTGATTGTTTGTAAATTCGTAAATGTCGTTTCCATTCGAAATGATTGTTTCGATTTGAGAAGTGGTCAATTCACGCAAGGTTACGAAGGAGAACGCTGTGGTTGGTGGTTCACTGAATTCAGCAGAAATCACACCTTCGTTCATTTGAACATTATCGATACGGAAGGTTGATGTGTATGTCATGAACGATGGTACCGTTTGGAAATCAGTTTCTAGTTCGCTCAATAGGTCGTACACTACTACTTTATTACCGGTCCAATACAAGTAGTTTTTGTAAACGTCCACACATCCCGAGCTAGACCCAAAGCTTTGTGAGCCATTTATGATGTTCGTGATGGAACCGTCTTCGTTGATTTGTCGCAACACGTGACCTCTTGA
>Ga0315315_10002322_pt1 | contig 17383 bp, 18 predicted proteins | sample M140m3416metaG_FD_203699 | JGI IMG/M metagenome (GOLD analysis project Ga0315315, IMG submission 203699) | Ammonia-oxidizing marine archaeal communities from Monterey Bay, California, United States - M1 40m 3416 | ecosystem: Environmental > Aquatic > Marine > Intertidal zone | place: USA... | reverse complement strand
CAGGTAGAGACTTGGAGAAACAAACTAATAGCTGATATCTCAAATCTCACAGATTTTGTTAACCTATCTCCTGCTGTTGATATCCAACAATTAAGAAAGCTTATACTCAATTCTCAAAAAGAGATAAAAAAAGGAAGCGCCAAAAAATTTCAAAAAGAACTTTTTCAGTTCATTAAAACTATTTTATAATTTGGTTTTATATGCTTGCTACTGTTTCTGAAGCCTTACCATTTCTAATGTAGCCAACATCAATATCTGAACCCTTATTTTCACTGATTAGTGAAATAAGTTCTTCAGGTGTTGTTACTTTTTTGCCATTAATTGAAGTAATACTATCATTCCTGACTATTCCGGCTTTAGCTGCAGCTGACCCCTTAATTACAGCGATAACTTGAACGCCTTCTACATTTTCACTATTATCTCCCTTACCAAGCTCAATAAAATGCGTTCCAAAAGTTGGTTTAGGTAATTTTACCCAATAAGAAGCGTAAAAATCATACATTACATTTGGATCGACTAAATCTTCTTCAGTAATTTCTATTTCTGTAACTTTCCCAAAATCTTTTACTCTTTTTTCCTCGATAGCCTTTCTTCTAGCCTGTTTAAATTGTGATGCTCTATCGCCTTCATTAATTTGTCTATCGTAAATCAAAATTAAATCTGCTTTTATGTTCTGACCGTGTTCAAGTGCTATGCTCGGTGGCAAATTAGTGCTAACAAATCCTGAGAACCCCATAAAATCATAGCCATTTTCTAACATCATCACATTATCAGTATCTTTATCCCAACCTCTCATTATTTTAGTATCTGGATTTTGTTCGAATGACTTGAAGCCTTCAGGGCTTTGTAAAACATAGTTTTTCTCAAATAAATTTTCATCAGCAAAGATATTGGTAGAGAAGAAAAAAACTGCTGCAATAATAGCGTTGACGTATGATTTATACATGACACTCCCTTGAAAATGATAATATTATATTTTATATAGTGAACTGACATACTCATGCCACAAAAATTCATTAAAATTGGATTAATTTCAATTAGTGATCGAGCATCTTCTGGTATTTATAAAGATAAGGGGATTCCAGAGCTGGAAGCTTGGTTAAAAAAAACGATTAAAAATAATTACCAAACAGAATCGATTGTGATTCCAGATGAAATCTCTAAGATTAAGATCGCTTTAATTGATTTTTGTGATCAAAAAGAATGTTCTTTGATATTAACAACAGGTGGGACAGGTCCTGCTGAAAGAGATATCACTCCTGAAGCAACTTTGTCCATCGCTGATAAAGAGATGCCTGGATTTGGTGAACAAATGCGCCAAATTAGCTTAAATTTTGTTCCTACTGCGATTTTATCAAGGCAGGTAGCTGTAATTAGAAAGAAAACACTTATTGTGAATCTTCCAGGGCAACCTAAGGCTATAGTTGAAACATTAGAGGGTGTGAAAGATAAAGAAAATAACGTAAAAACACATGGCATATTTGCTGCAATTCCTTATTGTTTGGATCTAATTGGTGCTCCATATATTGAAACGAATGAGCAATTTGTAAAATCTTTTAGGCCAAAAAAGAAATAATAATGCATATAGAATTTGAAATTATTGAAAAATTCTTTTCCAAAAAAAAAATAAAAGCATACAAAGGTATAGGTGATGATGCTGCACTATTTAAAAAGGATGATAATAACTTATGGGCTATTTCAACAGATACGTTGAATGAAAAAGTTCATTTTGAAGCAACTACTGATGCATATAAGATTGGATGGAAGGTAATGGCAGTAAATGTTTCAGATATTTTAGCAATGGGAGCGTCCCCTATGTTTGCGTTACTTGCCATAGCGATGCCAAAGCCAAATAATAATTGGTTAAAACAATTTTCTAAAGGCTTTTTTGATTGTTGCAAAGAATTTAATATTGAGCTTATAGGCGGAGATACTACAAGAGGCCCTTTATCTATTAATGTAACCGTTTTAGGTGATGTAAATAAAAATAGTGTCCTACTAAGATCAAATGCAAAAATTGAGGATGATATATGGGTTACTGGAGATCTTGGTCTTGCTGCATTAGGTTTAAAAATCATTAAGAAGAAAATAAAAGCTCCTAATGTAGTAACAAAAAAATCTATCAATGCTTTAGAGGAACCAAAGCTTAATCAATTTTCTATCGATAAAATTAAATCTTTTTGTAATTCGGCAATAGATATTTCAGATGGTTTTGTGGCAGACCTAAGCCATATCTTAAAGGCATCAAAAGTAGGCGCAAGTATTAATTTTAAAGACATACCAATAAATAAATGGATAAAAAAAACAGGGCATGAGGATTTAGCTCTTTATGGTGGCGATGACTATCAAACAATACTAACTGCATCAAAAAAGATGAGATCTAAAATTGAAAAGTTGACCCATAAAAATAATTTAAACCTCTCAAGGGTAGGCATTATCACTAAAGATAAAAAACTTCGTATTAGTGATAATGGTAAGGAGATCAAATTAAAAAAAGGCTTCACTCACTTTGAAAAAAAATAATTTACTCTTTAAAAACGAATCAACATTTATTGCTTTAGGTTTTGGGTCAGGCTTAGCAAATTTTGCGCCCGGCACATTTGGTACGTTGATTGCGATACCCTTATTTTATTTTTCTCAACTTCTTCCTCAATATTATGATTATTTTTTTGTGATCACTCTTTTTTTTATTGGTATTTATGTATCAAACAAAACCTGCCTCATCATGAAAATAAAAGACCCTTCTTGTATTGTTATTGATGAAATTGTTGCCTTTCTTGCACTATTAATCTACTTTCAACCCAATATAATTGAATTATTTTATTGTTTTTTGTTATTTAGATTTTTTGATATCTTAAAACCATTCCCTATCAATATCCTTGAAAAAAAATTTGAAGGTGGCTTTGGAATAATGATTGATGATATAGCAGCTGCACTTTATTCTGTTTTGATAATAATTTTATTCAACCAATATGTTTCTTAAAGAAAATTTAAAGCTCATCCAAAAATTAGCAAGGCAGTGTTTAGAGAAGAACATATTGTTAGTGGCTGCCGAGTCTTGTACTGGTGGTCTTCTCTCTACATTGTTAACTCGGGAGGCTGGAAGTTCAAAATGGTTTGATAGGGGTTTTGTCACTTATAGTAATAATTCAAAAATCGACTCTTTGGGTGTCAGAGGTGAGACTCTAGAAAATTTTGGAGCTGTGAGTCAAGAAATTGCAAATGAAATGGCTAAGGGAGCGCTAAAAAATAGTGAAGCAAATCTAAGTATCAGCATCACAGGTATTGCGGGTCCTGAAGGTGGGTCATTAGATAAACCTGTTGGGACCGTTTTTTTTTCAATTGCAAATCAAGAAAAGATCATTTTAGAACACAAAGGAGATTTTAAGGGTTCAAGAGATAAAATTAGAGAAGAATCGGTTCTTTTTGTATTAAATGAACTCTTGAACCTTACGTTATAACAACAAGTATGAAATAATAAAAACAAATTAAAAAACACTAACTAAAGGTAAATATTCAATGGATGAAAATAAGAGAAAAGCCCTAGATGCAGCGCTCGCGCAAATAGATAAACAGTACGGCAAAGGATCAGTAATGAGGATGGATGATACTTCTGTTGTTGAAGACATCCAGTCTGTATCCACGGGGTCTTTAGGGCTTGATATTGCTCTAGGCATCGGTGGTTTGCCTCGAGGACGAGTCATTGAAATATATGGGCCAGAATCGTCTGGAAAAACATCGTTAACGCTTTCAGTAATTGCTCAAATGCAAAAAGTAGGAGGAACAGCAGCATTTATAGATGCTGAGCATGCACTAGATATTCAATATGCGGCAAAACTTGGGGTTAATATTGAAGAATTGTTAGTCTCACAACCAGATACTGGCGAACAAGCTCTTGAAATAGCAGATATGCTTGTCAGAAGTGGTTCGGTTGATATTGTGGTTGTCGATTCGGTTGCTGCATTAACTCCACGAGCAGAAATTGAGGGTGACATGGGTGATTCACATATGGGATTACAAGCGAGATTAATGTCACAGGCATTAAGAAAATTAACAAGCAACATAAAAAAAACAAATACCATGGTAATTTTTATTAACCAACTTAGAATGAAAATTGGCGTGATGTTCGGAAATCCAGAAACCACAACGGGTGGTAATGCACTTAAATTTTATGCATCTGTGAGGCTTGATATAAGAAGAATTGGTGCAATAAAAAAAGATGATGAAATTATCGGTGCTGAAACTAGGGTAAAGGTAGTTAAAAATAAAGTGGCGCCTCCATTTAGGAAGGCTGAATTTGATATGCTGTATGGTGAAGGAATCTCATTAGAAGGAGAGATTATAGACCAAGCTGTTAAATTGAATATTATAGAAAAGTCTGGTTCATGGTACAGCTACAATAGCGAAAAAATTGGTCAAGGAAAGGACAATGTAAGAGAATTTCTTAAAGATAACCCTGAAATATCAAAAGATATAGAAAACCAAGTAAGAGATAAATCAAGCATTTCAGCTGAAATTGAAATCGAGGATACAGTTCCTGAGGATGATGCAGAATCTGAAAAATAGTACTGAAAAAAATATTATTTTATTGAAGAAAAGAGCTCTATATTATTTAGGTAAAAGAGAATACTCACGCCTAGAGTTACAAAAAAAAATAAATGCCTTCGCTCAAGAGCTTGAGATTGATACAAATAATATAAAAAACATACTAAATGACCTCGAAGGTAATGATTGGTTATCGGATCAAAGATTTACGGAACAATTCATTTTTTCAAAAAAGAATAAATATGGAGTAAACAAAATTAGATATGAACTAAAAATGCGAGGGGTAGATGAAGCAATTATCAATAGTGAGCTTATCAAAATTAAATCAGAAGATTATTCGCTTGCAAAAAAAATCTGGTCCAAGAAATTTGATGATACTCCTCATTCACAAGAGGAAAGAAATAAACAAATAAGGTTTCTCCAGGGAAGAGGTATTAACCTAGAGCTTATACATAAGATTCTATCTGGGAAGAATTTTGAATAGCAATGAATAAAAAAAATAATTTGACTGAAAAAGAAATCAGGAAACAGTTTTTAGATTTCTTTGCTGCTAAGGGACATGAAGTTGTTTCTTCATCAAGCTTGGTCCCTCAAGATGATCCAACACTGCTTTTTACAAATGCAGGGATGAATCAATTTAAAGAAATTTTTTTAGGTGTTGAGAAAAAAAGTTATCAAAGAGCAACCTCAAGTCAGCGCTGTGTTCGCGCAGGCGGAAAGCATAATGATTTAGAAAATGTTGGATATACAGCAAGGCATTTAACTTTTTTTGAAATGCTTGGTAACTTCAGCTTTGGAGATTACTTTAAAAAAGAAGCTATCTCTTACGCATGGGAGCTTTTGACAGAGATCTACAAAATTCCGAAGGAAAAATTATTAGTCACTGTTTATGAAGAAGATAAAGAGGCACTAGAAATCTGGTCAAAGGAAATAGGCTTACCTAAAGAAAAAATTATTCTTATTGGGGATAATAAAGGAACTAAGTATGCCTCAGATAATTTTTGGATGATGGGAGATACTGGTCCTTGTGGTCCATGTAGTGAAATTTTTTATGATCATGGGAAAGATTATTTTGGAGGTCCCCCAGGCACAAAAGATGAAGATGGTGATCGCTTCATTGAGATTTGGAATTTAGTTTTTATGCAGTACAATCGAGATGAGCAAGGTAAAATGCATCTTCTCCCAAAGCCATCAGTGGATACAGGTATGGGATTAGAGAGAATTTCTGCAATACTTCAAAATGTCCACTCAAACTATGAAATTGATTTATTTAAAACTTTAATTGCTGAAATTGGCAAAATTACAAATACAAAAAATCTTGACCATAACTCACTTAAAGTAATTGCAGATCATATAAGAACATCTACCTATCTTATTAAAGACGGTGTGTTGCCTGCCAATGAAGGTAGAGGTTACGTTTTGAGAAGAATTATTCGAAGAGCCATAAGGCATGGTTATAAGCTTGGTTGTAATAAGCCATTCTTTAATAAACTCGTACCATTAGTTTTAAAGTTAATGGATGATGAAAAAAATATATCTTCCGAAAAAAGAAAATTAATTTCAAATGAAATCTTCTTAGAAGAAGAACGTTTCTTCATAACAATTGAGAACGGAATGTCTATTCTCGAACAGTCAATAAATGGCATTAAGAATAAAAATGTATCTATACTTGATGGTGAAATTGCTTTTAAGTTACATGATACATATGGGTTTCCTCTTGATCTTACAGCTGATATTTGTAGGGAAAATAAAATTGAAATTGATACTGAAGCATTTGAGGTATCTATGAAATCTCAAAAAAAAATGGCACGTGAATCTGGTAAGTTTAATAAAATTAAAACGTTACCTTACGAAGGTAAAGAGACAGAATTTTTAGGTTATATCGATATTCATTCTTCTTCAGAAATTTTAGGAATGTTTAGAGATGGTGATGAAGTGGAGGAGATAAAAAAAGGGGGAGAAGCAATCCTTATTTTAGACAAAACTCCCTTTTACGCAGAGTCAGGAGGGCAAGTTGGAGATACTGGCTATATTAAAACTAATAGCGGAAAATTTAATGTGCGAGATACGGTAAAAATTAAAAAAAACGTATTTGGTCATGTTGGGATTCTTGAATCTGGCTCCTTAAAATGCAATGAACAGGTTGAGGTATTTATTGATGAACATAGAAGGAATGATATTAAAAGAAATCATTCTGTCACCCATCTGCTTCATAAAGCATTAAAAATTGTTTTGGGTGATCATGTTGAACAAAAAGGTTCTCTCGTAGACAACCTAAAAACACGATTTGATTTTTCTCATTCAAAATCTATTTCAAATGAAGAAATTCATCAAATAGAATCTATTGTTAATAATGAAATTTTAACTAATAAAATGACAACTACACAAATGATGTCAATAGATAAGGCAAAAGAGTCAGGTGCTTTAATGCTTTTTGGAGAAAAATACGATTCAGAAGTTCGCGTATTAAATATTGGAAATAGTATCGAGCTATGTGGAGGCACTCACGTAGGAAATACAGGGGATATTGGGCTCTTTAAAATCTATTCTGAGACAGGTGTTGCTTCAGGCATCCGAAGAATTGAAGGTGTTACAGGTATTAATCTCCTTAAATTTTTAAATGATCAAGAAGAAATATTAACTAGAATCTCCAAAGACTTAAATACCAAAACATCAGAAATACCATCAAAAGTATCCTCCCTGCTCACTCAACTTAAAGAGAATGAAAAAATACAAAACCAACTAAAATCAGAATTAGCATTGAATCAAACCGATGAGATACTTTCAAAAACATCAAAAATAGATAATTTTGATTTCTTAAGTCAAGTTATTGATAATCAGGGGCCTAATGAATTAAGAGATATGATTGATAAATTGAAGCTAAAACTTAAAACAGCAGTTATAATACTGGCTTCAGTAAAAGATTCTAATGTAACCTTTGCTGTTGGCGTTACGGATAACTTAACAAATAAAATTAACGCAGGTTCCATTGCTAAAATACTTGGTGAAAAAGTAGGAGGCAAAGGTGGGGGTAGAAAAAATATGGCAATGGCAGGTGGAACAAATACAAAATTAGTCCAAGAAGCGTTCAAACTCGTTCAAACAAACCTTAGCAGTTAAAGAATCTATATAAATGAGTATCATCGTACAAAAATTTGGCGGTACATCGGTTGCTAATCCTGAAAGGATTAAAGCGGCAGCTAATATAGCGATTAAAACTTATAACCAAGGCCATCAAGTAGTAATTGTTGTATCTGCTATGTCTGGAGAAACAAATAAATTAATAAAACTTTGTGAGGAAATGATGCCTAGCCCTGAGTTGAGGGAATATGACTCTATTGTTTCAACTGGTGAACAAGTAACGAGTGGTCTTATGGCTTTATCACTTACTAATATGGGATTTAAAGCAAAAAGTTACTCTGGCCACCAAGTAAAAATAGAAACAGATGGTGCACATAGCAAGGCAAGAATTCTAAATATTGAAGATACGAACCTTAAGATAGATTTAAAAAATGGTTTTATTGCAGTTGTTGCTGGTTTTCAAGGTGTAGACAAAGAAGGTAATATTACAACTTTAGGTCGTGGTGGTTCAGATACAACTGCTGTGGCTCTTGCCGCAGCACTTAAAGCTTATGAGTGCCAGATATACACAGATGTTGATGGTATTTATACAACTGATCCTAGAGTAGTTCCTGAGGCAAAAAAACTTAAATCAATAAACTTTGAAGAAATGCTAGAAATGGCTAGCTTAGGCTCAAAGGTATTACAGACAAGGTCAGTTGAATTTGCAGGTAAATATAAAGTTAAGTTGAGGGTTTTATCGAGCTTCTCACCAAACAATGAAGGTACAGAAATTAATTTTGAGGAAAAAAAGAATATGGAAGATCCAATTATTTCAGGTATTGCTTTTAATAGAGATGAGGCTGAAGTAAATATTCTCGGCGTTCCAGATATGCCAGGTATCGCATATCAAATTCTAGGCCCTATCGCAGAAGCCAATATTGACGTGGATGTAATTATTCAAAATTTAGGACAAGATGGACTGACTGACTTTACATTTACTGTTCAAAAAAATGATTTAAAAAGAACCTTGAAAATTTTAAATGCTAAGGTAAAAGATCATATTAAAGCAAGAGAAGTTAAGGGAGACGATAAAATAGCCAAACTTTCAATTATTGGAGTTGGGATGAGATCTCATGTGGGTGTAGCTAGCAAAATGTTTAGGACACTGGCTGAAGAAGGTCTAAATATTAGTACTATCTCAACAAGTGAAATTAAAATATCAGTAATACTTGAGGAAAAATCACTTGATAAGGCAGTAAATGCTCTTCATAAAGCTTTTGATTTAGATAAAATTTAAGAGTATTGTTACGAAAAATAGGAGAGCTGGCTGAGTGGTCGAAAGCACTTCCCTGCTAAGGAAGCATACGGGGTAAACCTGTATCGAGGGTTCGAATCCCTCGCTCTCCGCCAATTACATTTTTATGACTTAATTTTCTTTAGAGTTTCTATTTTAAATTCACTTAACTCATGCATATCTTCACTCAAAAAGTTTTCTCTAAATTTAAAATTATCTTGCCAGAAAAAATATAAGGAGCTTTCATCTGCTGTCATTTTTCTTCCTAACTCTGATCTTCTGATAAACCTTTGACTATCCATATAAATTCTTCCATCTTTTGCTGTAAAAATTAACTCATTATTTATTAATTCTACAAACCATCGATGATGATAATAACCAATCTGAGGAATCTTTCCAAAAAAACTCTTTAATCTAAAAAAACGAGCCTTAGAAAAAACCTCTCTCTGTCTTGAGGGTGTCTCAATATATCCTGCTTTTGAAACTCTTATTAGTTCCTTACAAGCTTTAATTGGATCTCGGATGTCTTCTAATAAATGTGAGCAAAAACAAAAATCAAAAAAATTATCCTCAAATGGTAATTTATCTTCACAGACATCATGAATAAACCATGTACTATCGGAAAATCTTGGCTTAAAATTAGGGTCTAAACTTTCTTGTCGATGAGATGGTAATTTTTGATTGAGGTTATATTGACTATATGGAGATAAATCAACAACATGCGTTGCATAAGGCAGTGGGTGCCTACCTCCCCCTAAGTCTAAAACTCTTTCCATACCAAGAGTTATATCTTTTATTCTATTTAAATTTTTTAATGCAATCATAATTTTCTAGATTTTAGGATAGTTTATTAATTAAATCTAAGCTCACATAACTATAGCAGTTGGTAAACTAAATTTTTAACAAAAAAATCTACAATTAAGACGATTTAATATAAATGTAGAAACGATAAATTTTTTTTACTGCAATAGTAAGTATATAATTTCTAAATTTGATGGGCATAAAAATGCGTACTATATACTTCTTATTTTTCTTTATTATTTTCCCAAATTCTCTTATGGCAACTGATGAACCAGAATTTAGATTAATCTTAAAAGAAGATAAATTTGAGATTCGAGAATATATTCCCAAAATTATTGCACAAATTGAAGTTTTTGGTGATTTTGATGATGCATCATCAAAAGGCTTTAAAATTCTAGCCGACTATATATTTGGTAACAATACTATTAACGATGGGAACTCAAGAATAGAAATGACCGCACCTGTTGAGATGGAACCAATATCTCAAAAAATTAATATGGCTAAGCCTCTACTAACTCAAGGTAGAGACAATGATTGGATCATATCTTTCATTATGCCTAATGAATTTACTTTGGAAACACTTCCTAAGCCAAACAATAAAAGCATTAAAATTCTTAGCTTACCAAAAGAAAAATATGCTGTGATTGTTTTTTCTGGTCTTGTTAGGGAATCTAGTTATCTAGAAAAAGAAAAGTTACTTAATCAATTTATCAAAGAAAAAAAACTTAAAACTTCAGGTGAAATAAAAATTGCTAGATATAACCCTCCATGGACATTACCTTTTTTCAGAAGAAATGAATTAATGATTAAAATTAATTAAGAGCCATCTGGTTTATGAAAAAAATTATTAACTATTTCTTAGGTTCCTCATATTTTTCTTGGGATCGCAGTTGGACTAACTGCATCACTCATGATGATAACAAATTCAATTCATCCTCCGGCTGGAGCAAGCCCGATAATAATTATTTTAAATAATATAACATTTGAAACAGCGTTGATATCCTCAATGTCTAGCTCAATTTTTTTGGTAATTTTTGCAATAATTTTTAATAGCTATTGCTTAAAAAAGACAATATCCAGGCTAACCTCTCTAATCCTGACTTTCATTCCTGAGAAAACAATTTTTTTTTGGTTAAGTAAATATGTTAGATTGGCACGTTTATTTAATCCAATTTTAAAGTAGAAAATTCCATGCATAATCTTCCTGAAGTAAAAACAAATTTATTAAGTGGCCTTACTGTTGCTCTAGCTATGGTTCCAGAGGCAATTGCATTTGCACTAATCGCACAAGTTTCACCGCTAACTGGCTTATATGCAGCTATCTTAGTTTGTTTTATTACATCAGTTTTTGGTGGACGGCCTGGAATGGTTTCAGGTGCAACAGGAGCCTTAGCAGTTGTAATGGTTTCATTAGTAGTTCAGCATGGGCCTGAGTATCTTTTTCTTACAGTAATTTTAATGGGTTTATTACAGATCATATTTGCGTTATTTAAATTGGGTAAATTTATTCGTATGGTGCCTTACCCCGTTATGCTTGGTTTTGTAAACGGACTAGCGGTTGTAATTTTTCTTGCACAATTTAATCATTTTAAAATTCTTAATAGTGAAGGTTTATCTGTATGGATGAGTGGAGCCCCCCTCTACGCCATGGCTGGCCTTATTTTTTTAACCGTTGCAATAATTTATTTTTTTCCAAAGCTAACTAAGATCATCCCATCAACTCTTGCTGCAATAATTTTTACTACAGGTATTGTTTATTTCTTTTCTATAGATACTAGAACAGTTGGCGACTTAGGTTCAATTGCAGGTGGAATTCCAGAATTTAATTTTCCAATGGTTCCTTTAACATTTGAAACTATAATCATTACATTGCCATATGCTCTCCTTTTAGCTGCAATAGGTTTAATTGAAACACTTCTGACGCTTAATTTAATTGACGATATGACGGATACGAGAGGTAGACCAAATAAGGAATCTTTAGCCCAAGGATTTGCTAACATTGTGACTGGTTTTTTTGGTGGAATGGGTGGTTGTGCAATGATTGGTCAGAGTATGATTAATATTAATAACGGTGCAGTAAGGCGCTTATCTGGAATTGCTACTGCAATATTTTTAGCTTCCTTTGTTTTATTTCTTTCTCAGTGGATTGAGATGATTCCTCTTGCAGCACTGATAGGGGTTATGTTCGTTGTTGCAGAGAAAACTTTTGAATGGGGAAGTTTTCGCCTATTTGGGAAAGTACCTAAAAAAGATATTTTTGTTGGTCTTCTTGTTGGGGCGGTCACTATTGTTGCAGATCTGGCTATAGCTGTAATTTTAGGTGTCATCGTCTCGGCTTTAGTTTTTGCTTGGGAGCACGCAAAAGTAATTGAGGTAACTACATCTAAAAATAAAGAAGGATGGAAAATATATGAATTGAAAGGCACCTTATTTTTTGCATCAGTTAAAAGCTTTAACGAATTATTTAAAATCAAAGATGATCCAAATGAGGTGATTATTGATTTTAAACAATCAAAGGTAGCTGACCACAGCGCAATAATGGCTATTGATGCCTTGGCAAACAAATATAAATCTATGGGGAAAAAACTACATCTTGTTCATCTAAGCCCAGACTGTTTGGAAGTTCTTGATAGTGCAAAAAGCATGGTAGAGCTTAACTTACTTGAGGATCCTAAATATCATATTGCTGACGACAAACTAAGTTAACTTATTAATTGTTTACTTTTATTAGACTTGCTCCCCTCCTAATTGGAAGCTTACCTAATATGTCTATATAGGCTAAAATAAAATTATGAAATTTGCCAATCATTATCTTTTAGCATCAATTCTTTTAGTATTTTTTTTAGGACCCATTGGCTTCGATTATGGGCTTCTTTCAATAATGAATCTTGAAATACTTTTTCTAACTATTCTTATTTTTAGTATTTTTTTTCATGAACATAACTCAAAATTATTTAAGCTAACTGTAGTTTCACTACTGGTTATTTTGATAAATATTTTATTTTTTGATATCTACCAGAGTATATTTCAATATTTTTTAAAACTCTTTATTATTGGCATCACAATAATTGAATTATTTAAAGAGATTATTAGGACAAAAAAAATAGATTCGCACATTGTAAGTTCAGCCATATCTATTTACATTTTAATTGGAGTCTTTTGGTATTTACTCTTTATGTTCCTATTAATGATTGATCCTGACTCATTTTATTTTAGAAATTTTAATAAAGAACACTTACCGATCGATATGATTTATTTTAGCTTTACAACATTAACTACATTAGGCTATGGGGATATTACTCCAGTATCTTACACTGCAAAAATGTGGTCAATCACTGAGGCAATGATAGGTGTTATGTTTCTCGCAGTAATGATAAGTAGAGTAGTGTCACTTTTTGGATTGAAGAACAAGAATTAATTATTCCCTTTTACAAAAAAATACAGCCCTATAATCATCAAAAATATCTGCTCACTCATAAATAGCTTAGGTGTAATAAACCAATCACTATGAGCTAATGTGAATGCAAAAGTCATGACAATGACAATTACTCCAGCAGCAAACCGAGTCACTAAATTTCCTACATATCCTTTTAAAAAACCACCGAGAATTAACAAAATACCTGCTCCTAATTCTGAAATAGCTACAAATGAGGCAAGCTCAGCTGAAAAACCAAAATAATCAATCAACTTTTGTGGAGGTAATGGAAATTTATTTAGACCATGAAATATAAAAGAAATCCCCAAACCTAGCCTAAGAAGCCATGGCGTAAGGTGATAAAAATTACCCATAATTGCATTCAAAATATTATCGATTGATTTCATTTTTTATTCCTTTATTAAAATTTTATATAATCTCTTTTCCCAAGATTAACACCATTTGATCTTAAAATATCGTAGGCGGTCGTCACATGAAAAAAGAAGTGAGGAATCATCCATTTCGTTAAGTATTCTTTACCTGATTTAAATTTAAATTCATTACTTCTGATTGAAAACTTAATCTCCATGTTTTCAGAATCTTCCATTTTTTTTGGATTGATTTTTTTTAAAAAAGTAATAGTTTTACTTATTCTTTTTTGAAGGTCGCTAAATGTTTTTTCATTATCTTTATAAGATGGAGCTTTTACATTAGCCAATCTCCCAATACCCAACCTAATCATATCTGTTCCAATTTGTATTTGACTTGTTAAAGGCCTCATATCAGCAATCAAGCGAGCATTAATAAAAATATCTTTATCTATTTTTCTTTTTTCGGCATGTCGCTCCGCTTTTTTTAAAATTGTTGATAAATTTTCAAGCATATTAATAAACATTGGTACTGATATTTCATACATAGATACAGACATTCTTTTATTCCTTTTTTTAAAATTATTTATTTAATATTACAATATAAAGTAAATTAATTTAATACAAGTTTGTCTGTTAGTTTTATATTGAGGTTAAATAAAGTGAATCTAGAAACAACATATATTGCAGGAGGTTGCTATTGGGGACTTGAGAACTTAATTATTCAAATTAAAGGCATACAAGAAACAGTTGTAGGATTTTCTGGAGGTCATATTCATAATGTTTCTTATAATGACGTATCTTCAGGTAATACAGGGCATGCAGAGACTATCATGATTAAGTTTGATCAAGATCAACTCTCTTTCGAAAACTTACTGTTAGAGTTTTTCAAGCTTCATAATCCGACAACACCTAATCAACAAGGAAATGATATTGGAACACAATATCGATCTTCCATTTTTTATACTTCAAATAGCCAAAAAACAATAGCTGAAAATGTTATTCAAAGAGTTGATGTATCAAAGCATTGGAATCAAAAAGTCGTTACTGAAATAATCGCTTTTGATAAATTTTATCCTGCTGAGGAATCTCATCAAAAATATCTCATCAAAAACCCTAATGGGTATTCATGCCACTTCAAAAGAAACTTCAATTATTAACAAAAATAATTTATCATAATGTTCTTTTAAAATAAACTTTCTTTAAGTGCATAAAAAATTATTTCAATTTCTAACGTTAATTTTAACCCTCCTTTTAGGGGGTTGTTCTGTTTTTGATGAGTTCATTCAAATCGGGCCAGACAGTGTTCAAGATTCCCGTGGAGAGTTTAACCAAGTTATTTCTGATACTAATGACTCACAATCATTGCTCAACTTAGTTAAGAGAAGATATGGTGATTCAATATCTGTTTTAGAAGTAAGTAGCGTATCAACATCAATTGAGTGGCAACGAGGCGGTAGCTTGGCTTTAACAATTTTCGATGGGGGACCTGATGCAAACAACGCAGGTTTTGGAGGCTCAGCAAGATATACAGAAAAACCAACCATTACCTATCTACCTTTAAAAGGTGGGGACTTTATTAAGAAAGTCCTTAGTCCTGTAGATGTTGATATGTTAATGCTTCTATCTAGGTCAGGATGGAGAATGGATCGTATATTAAACTTAACTGTTAATAATATAAATGGTATTGATAATGCCCACACTGCTTCAGGCCCGACACCTGAACTAGCGCCTAATTTTAAAAAGTTTGACAAATTTTTAGCGGCAATGGTAGCCATAGAAAGGGCTGACTTGCAGTTTGGATATATTATGCACGAGAACAAGGATAAGCAACTAGCCCTATACTTTAAAAAAGAATCTTTGCTAAACCCTAATGTTCAGAATTTGATTAAGCTAATGAATCTTGACGGTAAATCGAACATTTATCCTATCTATGCAGAATTAGAAACTGAAGAAGATCGCTCTGAAATCCAGATTGACTTTAGGTCTCTTGCCGGAATTCAATTTTTCTTGAGTCATGGCATTATTGTTCCAGAAGAACATTTAGAGGAAGGGTTGGTTCAAATAACCAAAAATCCTGATGGTACTGAATTTAATTGGTCTGAAATTACAGGTGAATTAATAACAATATACTCATCAAAAAATGAACCTAATCAAAATTCTGCAAAGGTATTCTATCGCGATTATTGGTTCTATATCAAAGATTCTGACATCACATCAAAATATACGTTTATGCTCTTAAACCAGATTGAATCACTACAATCTGGTGAAATTAAAGAATCAGGTCCTACATTAACGCTACCTGTTAATTAACTTCCGGTTATTTTATTTGAGATATAATGATACGAGTGCGCCCGTAGCTCAGCTGGATAGAGTACTTGGCTACGAACCAAGGGGTCAGGAGTTCGAATCTTCTCGGGCGCGCCAATTACTTTAAGAATTTTAATTTTCAAATGCGCCCGTAGCTCAGCTGGATAGAGTACTTGGCTTCGAACCAAGGGGTCAGGAGTTCGAATCTTCTCGGGCGCGCCAATTACTTTAAGATTTTTTTACTATGTAATCCGCTCTCTCTGGATTTATTACTTTGATTAGCTCTAATATTCTCTGTGATTCGTTTATATCTGATTGGATTACAGATATGTCGTATAACTCAACAAGCGATTCTAAATGTCGGTCATTCAGTTTGTAGGCTTGTTTTAGAAATAGTTTTGCATAATCTAAACTGCCCATTTTTGCTTTTGCATACCCTAGATAGTACCAAGCATCTGCACTATCCTCATCAGCTTGTGTCCATCTTTTGGCAATATCTAACATTTTTTCCCATTTCTTCTTTTCCATAGGCATTATAATCTGCATGAAGAATGGTTTTTCTTCGTCAGGTAAGCTCCAAAATGGTCTGTCTGTGCTGACTAAGTCAATTTGTGGCTCTTCCAATAGCAGTCTTTCGATCCATTCTGCTGGGATACAATAAAAATTTCCAAATCTTCTGCCAGGGCTTTTGAAGGTTGTAATACCGATTAGATTGAAATCTAAATCAAATAAACCACCTCCGCTTGAACCAAGCGTAAATGAGGCAGATGTTCGAATAACATTCCCTCCTTTAAAAGGATACAGTGCTTTAACATGACCATAAGATGGTAATGGAACCGGATTGTCATTTGGAAAAGTTAAAGCAAAGACTTTATCTTCATAATTAAGATTATCAGATTTTCCGATCTTGATCGGAGGTAAAGGCAAGTCATCAAATTTTAAAATACATAAATCATTTTCCCAATCTGCATATATCGCAATCGGTACATATGTTTTAAAATACTTTACCGCATTAACACCTCTAGAATCTGCTAATACATGACAATTTGTTGCAACATGATTCTTCTTTACAACAATGCCTGAGCCTGTTCCGGTAACGCCATCTTTAAAAGTGACCCAAATATGAGTCATCGACTCACTCAACCCAAATAATTCAGATTGTGCTGGATAAGCAAATAAATATGATGGGAACGATAAAAGAAGGGTAAGAATTAATTTATATAAACTATACATTTTGGTAAGATGAAATAAAGCTTACTTAATTCAATATATATTCAAAATAAATATCCATTACAAAGTAATAGAATTATTATTTTGAATCAAAAAAAATTGGTAGGGAGTACGCGGATCGAACGCGTGACCAACGGATTAAAAGTCCGGTGCTCTACCAGCTGAGCTAACTCCCCAAAACGAAGACATGAATTATCCAACATTAACAATGTTGGGTCAATAAAATTTACTAGATAATTAATTAACTATTTCAATGACAAAACATTGAAAAAAAAATTCAGTATTGCTGGAATGTTAAGGTTATTAGTTTATACCCGGAATTTTACCTGCAAGGCCTCTCATCATTTTACCAATTCC
>Ga0315315_10002317_pt1 | contig 17416 bp, 6 predicted proteins | sample M140m3416metaG_FD_203699 | JGI IMG/M metagenome (GOLD analysis project Ga0315315, IMG submission 203699) | Ammonia-oxidizing marine archaeal communities from Monterey Bay, California, United States - M1 40m 3416 | ecosystem: Environmental > Aquatic > Marine > Intertidal zone | place: USA... | reverse complement strand
GCCATCGGCCTCAGCCTGTAGGGCGGCCCGTCCCTCCGCCGCAGCCGACCGCGCCGCCTCGAGGTCCGACCTGAGCGAATCAAACTCCTCCCTGGCAGTGAGGCAGGGGACCCTCTCTTCTCCGAGGATTGAGGCCTCCATCTCTGTCCGTGCGGTCTCCTCGTCCCGGGCCGCTCCATCGTCGCCGGCGTCGCCTCCTCCTCCCTCGTCGCTTCCGGCCTGCTTGGTGCGGGACGACGCCAGAGCGATGCCAACGACGGCGGCGGACTTTTCTGCCGCGGCCCTGTGGCAGTCCCTCCTCGCGAGCTTCCCCAGGAGGCCCCCGTCAGTCGCCCCTCCCGCGGGCAGGGCCAGCGCCAGCGCGTCGACCTCGGCCTCGAGGGAGCGGATTGCCTCCGCCGGCCCCGGCCCGGCCGCGCCGAAGGAGCGACCGCCGGTCCCTCCGTTGGCCGCCAGCCTTCCCGCCGCCCGAGACAGGTCGGACGCGATCCACCCTGCGGCGAGGGACGGGCAGCCGTCGCGAACCGCCATGCCGCTGTCGCCGCCTTCGGACGCGGCCTGGACGACAGACCGGGACAGGGCCAGAGCGGACCCGGCGGCCTCGGCCGCTGCGGGGACGAGGGCTGGGTCGGCCCCTGCCCCCAGGAGGACGGACGAGAGCAGGCGGGCTACTGGACCATCCTCGGGTTTTCCGGATGCCTCTACGGCCCGGCGAAGGATGGTAGGGAGGGCGGCGCACCTCTCGGGATTGCAAAGGGCGGCAATCTGCGGCAACGTGTTTGGGGTGGACGGGAGCGAACAGGAGGGGTTTGCAAATGTACAGAGAATCAGTGAAGGCGCGATGGACAGAAACATAACGAAGAGGCAGCCAAGGGAAATTGACATTGAGGGAATTAAAATCCGATTGCCAGCCCGAGAGGAAGGAAAGGGGGAGGAAGAACTTACCTCGGAAGGCTTTGCCACTTTTTCGACCCACTCGTTCAACGCGTAGACCGCGTCGCCCAGCTGCTCGGAGTTGGCCACCACCAGGAGCTTGTCGCAAATGTCATTGGCTGGTTTCTTCTTCAGTCGGCGCGATTCCGACGCCGGTGATGGGGGCGACGCCGCCGGGGCAGGGTTGGGGGTGGCTGGAGCTGGGACCCGGGCAGTCTCCTCCTCCGCCGCCTCCTCCTCGTCGTCTTTGTCATTTTCTACCACGGCGGCCATCGACACTGCAGGTCCCGATGATTCATCCGCGGGTTCCCCCTCGGCCTGCTCAGTGGCACTAGCGCTGCCGTCGTTGCCTCCGCCCGTGCCACCGGTCTCTGCGGCGGAGGCAGCGTCCTTGGCTGCCGGCACCCTCACCCAGCTCTCCTCCTCGTCGGCATCGGCGGGGGAGGCGCTGCCGCTGCCGCTGCCGCCGAAAGCATCCAGCCGGTGGAACTCTCCCCTGCTTCTCCTCAGATAGTCCTCGACCTCGCCGGCATCGTCGTACTGCATCGATCTCTCCCACATCTCATCCATGGCCCGGTCGATCTCGGGCGCCTCGAATCCCCTCGCCATCATGTCCGACTTGAGCCGCTCGATGGGGTTCAGGGCCGAGGCCGAGGCGGGTGCGTCCTGGGCCGCCCTGGCCTCTGCCGCCTTCTTCTTGGCCGCCGCCGCCTTCTGCTTCATCCGCTTCTTCTGGGACTTGGACATCGGGGCCGGGGCCACCCCTGCCGCTGGGGGGAATTCGCGGGTTCCGGTCATTGTCATATTGACCTCTGGCGTGGGGTGGGGTGGGATGGGATGGGATGGGATGCGGGAGGGAAGTCATTATTGGGTCATTATTTAAGTCAAACTATCTCGCTGCAAATGACATGTACTGCAGTAGTACCTAGAGCATGCATACTACTGCAGAAGTACGAGAATATATTATGCATACTACGCTCGTAGTACTAGCTAGTAGTAAGTATAACATTATGTACTCTACGAGTAGTATGTGTGTTTTGCCTCGCACCAAACTTTCTCACTATGGCTTCGAACGGATGCCCATTCATTCCCCAACAATGATATCCTAAAACATAGATCATAAAACATTCCACAATGCAAACGATGTGCTTGTAATAGCAGTAACGAGCTGGGAGAGTTAGTCGAAAGAATCCGGAAGGTACAATCAAATGACGCGCCAGGGCAAGCTCAAGAAAACAAACCATTATTTTCAAAGCCATCGGCTCGAGCTGGCTTTGAATTGGGATAAGTAAGGAACCCTGCTGTTTGTGAGGTGAATGTCCCATTTTCCCTTTCTACCACATGTATTCATTCACATGCATACTACACGTGTACACGCTGGCACCCATTTGAAGGAATATAATGCATACATGTATTAGCTAGAGTACTCTAGTACCAAGGCGATATTCTCTAATCGTGCTTGAACCCCTCTTCCAGCAGCCGAATCGACACAGTGATGTTGGCCTGGAGAGGGCCTCCCCTTCCTTTGAATCCATTGTCGTCCACTAGGACGCTCAGTAGCTCCGCGCCGCCTTCTCCAATGGCACCGCAGCCCAGCTCCGTCCTGCACCCGTAGTACATGGTGCAAAGGGCGCGGTTCAGGTTCGCCAGGGAGCCTAGGAACTCCATCCGGCCGTTCGAGACCCCCGTCCCCGCGACGAAGCTAAGCCCGTCCAGAGCGTGGAGCGAGATGGTTCCCGCCGACACAGACAACGAAACGCTCAGGACTGCGTCCCCCCCTGACGCGCTCTCTGAGACGCTACCGGCGCCGTCCTCCAGGTCAATGTCCCCGACCAAGAGGGAGAGGATAGCGGTCTCCGGGGCATTGACTGCCGCTTCAGCAACGTAGGGATGAACCTGAGGGTTCCCCTCAGGCCCGATAACCCGCAAGGTAGGGGCGGAGTTGACCGATCGGATGAACAGGGCAATGGAAGCGTGCGCACAACCTCTTGAGGAGGGCTCGTCCGAGAGAGCGAAGGGTGCCCCGTCGGAATCGAGGCCAAGGACAGGGCCGCACCAGCTCCGCTCGCACACTGTCACGTTGAGTTTCGTTGCGCCACTGTCGCCGGGATCCGCAGAGTAGATAATGTGACGCGCGGCAAAATTTACCTCCGCAACGTTGCCCGAGAGGAGGACCCTTTCTCCCTCTTCCTCAAGGACGAGCTGTCCGATTTCCGCTGCGGAAGCATCGTCGTCGATCGTCAGGCTACCAAAACCCACCCGTAGATCAACGCAGAATAGCGCGTCCCGAGATTCCTTGTCGACAATAGAGAAGGCTCTTGGTCTGTCCAACTCACGAATCGATCCTGGAACGGGGACAGGAAGAGCCTCCAGCAAGGAATTCATTAAACTCGGAGAGCTCTCGCGCACCCTCATCTCGCTGAAGGTCAGAGGGAACCACTCGGCGCCAATCTTGATCCGGTTGCCCTCATCCAAGACCAGGCCTGGAGGAGTAGCTGTGCCGGAGCGAACGGGCATCCATAATTCGAAAGGGTCTTGTCTCGGTGCCACAATAATATCCATCTGAGTTGACCCCTCACCTCCCTTCGAGTCTCTCGCATAGATGCTCAGTCCGCCCCCGTCTCCGTGATAATCGAGGTGCGGCAGATACTTGATGGCGCCGAGCTTGTTGTTGAGAGCCTCAACGGTTCCCTGAAGAGCTAACCTTTGCGAAGAGCGCTCGTAAATAACCACGTCATCTAAATCTTCGCAGTCGAAGCAGGAATCGGTCCTGTTGAACAGACTGATATCGCCTGCAGTGCTGTGGAGAATCACTTCGATGTTGTCGTCGTCAACATCTACCAAGAGTGCATGAAGGACAACAGCGTTATCTTCATCGATCTGGATCGGTACCGTCTCATGTTGGAAGGCGACCACGGGAAGGTCATTGACGGGGATGACTCTGATATGAATTTCAAGTTTATCGAATTCTGCCAAGGATTCAGGGTCTGATAATTTCAGTCGAATGTGAGCAAAATCTCTCCCTTCGCTATTCCAATTCTTTTCAGGGGCAAAGGTAAGAAAGCTGATAGTTTTAGAGAGCTCCTCGCTGTTTCCGATTGTTGAAAAGGGCTTCGCCGGTCCGTGCAATGTGCTATTCACGGCGAGGATAACACCGTCTCTCAGAATGGACCCATGCTCGACTCGAATCTCCAATCGAGCAATTTGGCTGGACTCTCCTCCGAACACTTCCGCTCCGGTGATCGCAATGAAACCATCCTCATAAACTTCCGCAATCTCAGTCGGGCCGCCCCGCAGGCGTGGCAAGTCAACGACACTGGCTATATCTATGATTAATTCCATTTCATCTCGCAACGCAAACCCAAACTCCGCCTCCACATCCTGGACGGAAATGACTACAGCATCGCGCCCATTGTAGTCAGGACTGCTAAGAAATACCAGATTTGCCAGCCCTTCATTGATACTGGTCTGTCCACCCCTCAAAGTTAGGCGCCTCTGTGATAATCCCTGCCTGTGGAGAAAGTCGAGGTCTGTCTCGTTACCGGCCAGAAAGTGTATTTGTGGATGAGGATTGAAAATTGCGACGGACCCGTTCGAGACTTCAAGGTTGAGCTCCAAAAGGTTCGGATTGGCAATGCTGCCGTCAACAGTAATGCCAGCAATGTAGCATTGGACGTCCTCAGTACAATGAATAAAATTGGTGATGGGTGGGGAAGAGGCAGAATCGAACGCGCTCGGCTGCGCAACAGATTGCTGCTCTAACGTAGTAACATTATTTTCTTCTGGGTACGCCATCCTAATATAACTGATGGTTGGTGGGTTGAGTTCCTTCTGAAGTATTACAACAAAAAGACTTTCTTCGGCGTTTGGTGGCGTCGAGAGCATATCATCTCTGCGGAAGGAAAGGGCGATGGTATCAATGGACGAGTGCGTTCCTATCGATCCGTGATAAAAAATGGAGTCACCAATGACTTCGTTTAGATGACTAAGGATGCCCCTAACTTTTACTTTCTTGGCGCCTTCGTGCAAACCAACAAGCTCAATCGAGGTCGGATATTGAGATCGGCGGATGAATAATTCGCCTTCTTCCACAGCGATGGTGAACGACCCGGTCGCGCCAGCTGGGAAATCGGGGTCAATAATAGATACACCCTTCACTAGACAGTAATCTGCCTCTGCGCAAGTCATGGGAAACGGCGGTACAAGGATTGTAGATGGATCTTCAACAAACAAGACGTCGATAGGAATACTGGCGCGAGATGCGATCGGGCCACCGTCGCCAAGATTGCCTTCATCAGATACGTGAAAGTCAATTGTATCGGTCCCGAAGTAGTTAGGTAGTCCGCGGTACGTAACAGAGGCCAATGCTCTGTTCGCATCGCGATACGACGCTTTCCACTTCATGTGGTTGGTCATAACGCTGCCTTCTTGGAGGTAGAGACCAACAGTGGATGCAAGACCTACCGTGCCGTTTCTGGCATGAATTTCTACTGTGACTGCTGAGTGACTCTCTACCGCCCTGCTATCTAGGTCTACGTCAAAAATTTGCAAATTCTCGATAATGAGGTCTTGGTCTTCATCAACTGCAAGTGTGTCGAAACGCCGAATTCCACTGTCTTGGAGAACGCAATTGCGACCATATAAGACCCACTCTGGCCCGTCGTTTATCGGAAGAGCATCCTATTGCAAAAGTGGCACCCAAACCATTGAGGTGAGTAAAACAAATTCGGAAAATAGCATTTATTAGCGGCAGAAAGGAGGACCAGTACTTACCACAAACATGGTGTGACTAGAGACTGTCGGAGATTCGTCGTCGCCACTGCCAACGGCGTTTTCCACTGTAAAAATGCATTCGTCCATAACATCTTTGTCGTGTGTTGTACGATCCTTGTATGTTGTGTATGTAGCGTTGGTCAGGGCATTGTTCCAAGCACTGACGGAACCAATTCCGTTGGTTGAGTCGCCATGGCTGCTGCTATGTAGCTGTAGACCATGGGATATTATCGATAAAGTTCCACCATTGCACTCGAAGCCGACCCTAACCTTACGATCCTCCGAGTCTACGTGCAAAATATAGATCGAAGGCTGGATTAACATCGCAATGTCTTCGTACACTTCCAAAACATTCGGAGCGACAAGTGAGGGGTGGTCTTCTTGGTCCAGGACGACGATGGGGATTGTTGCAACATCGAACAGCGGTGGCTGCTCCAGGAATCCAGGTTTTGGTATATCAGACACAGTGATCTTGAGAGTATCGTTCCCTGCAAAGTTGCTCGGTGGTTGATAATGGAGGTGATCCATTGCTTGGTTCGTGCGCCATAGATTGGCCTGAAAATGTATCGTTTGCCTGAACTGCCGCAGGTGTTCCAGTTCCAACATCCACCTTTGGACTACGACTCCGTCTTTCAGCTTGACTGTGCCTCTTTGAACATTTATGACAATGTCAACGAGGTCGCCTTTCTCAGCCAGGTCTACATCTCGAATGGTTGCATGGGGCGCAAGTGTAACCTCATCTTCCACGACAAGCATCGGCGAGATATCCTTTCGCTGCAAGGAAAGACCGTCGCCCGTGCTCCGAGTTGTGTCACGGCGCTCTCCCACAACTGTGATAACTGGCGCATCATTTCCTGCTTCAACTCGTAAAGAAAGCTCGGCAGTTGCCGAAAGGCCGTCAATGTCGGTAGCAGATACAGCAAGGGCGTCCATTCCGTTGAAATTTAAGTCACCGAGATATACAACTTCTCGAAGAATCGCTTTGATGTTGTCGATATCTGCTCTGACTCTAATACTCCTCGTGAAAGTCCCATTCACGGCACCAATAGAATCATATTCTGCGCTACTTCGATCGAGAAGAGGCAGCCGGATCATACCAAACTGTGACGCGAGCGTTACATCATAGAGCCCGCTACGCTCGGATCCCGTGCAATCTAAATCTTGAATTGAAATGCCGCTTATGACGCCCTGCAAATCCTCTTTCATGGGGTAGAATCCGGTAGGAACCACCGGAAGATCAATGATGGGCGGATCCGGGACGCTCTCCACATCGATGTGGATCAAGCGCTCCGTCGCCAGCCGCGCTAAGCCTGTGTTGTGCACGCCGTAGTCGGATACTTTCACGGTTAGGTAATCTCGCCCGTAGAAGTTATCAGCGGGGGTGTAAACGAGGGAAGCGAGGGCCTGGCTGATGAATTCGTCATCTCCCTTGAGCAAGAGGGAGGTTCCTCCATCTGTTTTGTCGATCAGAAGGGCGCCAAAGTGCTCCTGGACGGCTGGTGTACCACGCTCAGTCTCGACGCGGAGCTCGAGGATGCAGTCCGTGCCGTCGTCGGTACCATCGTGGCAGTCCGCATCGCGGACAGAAAGTCCGACCACGTCTAGCGTCGAGTCCTCGTACGAGGTGAGAGTCGCAAAAACCAACGGGTGCGGGGCAGCTGCTGCGCCGGCGGCCTCCTCCTCCTGCCCGCGTCCTGCAATGCTGAGCAGAGGACGGTCGTTGATGGCCTCGACCCTGATCCAGAGCCTCCGCGCCGTCGTCGACGTGCCCTCCACCGTCACGGCAAGGTCGAGCGTGTCGAGTCCACAAAAGTCCGCGTTGGGGCGATAAAGCAGCGTTGAGAGGCGACCGGCAACGGACGCCGCATCCCCATCCAGGCTGAGCCCGTCCAGGCAGACATCTGCCTCGCCCTCGCGCGCCCCCCTCACGCACAGCTCGCCGTGGCCGACCGCGGCGGAGACGGACAGGCGATCGAGCTGCCCGCGCCTCCCGGAGAAGGAGAATCCCCCCCGCCCGTCCGCCCTCGCGCGGAAGTGGAGCGCAGAGTCCTCGTCGGTCTCGAACACCATGTGATTGTCCGCAAATTTCTCCCCCTGCCAGAGGATGCTGGGCAGCTGCGGCTGAGGCTGCTGCTGCGGCTGCGCCGTCCCCCCCGGGTCCATGAAGCTGGCCTCAGAGAGGGCGGAGAGGATCGAGTCCATGGGAGCGGCCCGGCCCGTACCGGCGGAGCAAATGCATGCGAGGAGAGCTGCCCGTCCGAGCGGCATGGTAGTCTGGGAGCGATGGCCTGTGCCGGGATACGGGCTGTTGTTGGGGCGGGGGCAGCGGCGGCAGCAGCGGGGAACGGAGAGGGGCAGTCAGTCCGTCGGGGGCAGGTTTTGTTCGACATTTTTCGAACCGCCCCGGCTTGCTAGGGTGCAAGGTTCGAACCTTGCGAATTTTCAAAAAAGATCGAAACTTGAAAAAGCAAGCGAGATTAAAAAAAAAAGGCGCCCGCCGATCCGAGCACACCGTGACTGTCGCGCCTCTATTCGGCCAGCCTCAGCGCCTCGGCGTGAAGTCGCGCGGTTTGGGTCCCCCCCCCCTCCGCCGCCGCCGCCGCGGCCCAGACCTCCCGGAACGACGTCGGCCGCCGCCACGGTCCGCTGCCATCTGCGCCGCCATCTCCCTCTGAGCCGTACTCGGGCACGACGAGGGAGAGGACGGGAACGACGATCCGGACGGCCGAGGTGAGGAAGGCCTCGTCCCATAGGCCCGCGGCGGCGTCCTCGAGCCGGACCGGGAGGGACGGGTCGTGGACCAGGCTCCTCCCCTCCCCTCCTCCTCCACCTCCACCTTCCCCCACCCCGGCCGCCCGCAGGACCAGGGAGCGGGCGTACCCACCCAGGACGGATCCCAGGGGCGCCGTGCGCAGGGTCCCGTCCGAGTACACCACGAAGAAATTGGAGGTGAGGCCCTCGAGGAGCTCAATCTCAATCTCGGTCTCGGTCTCGGTCTCGGTCTCGGTCTCGGTCTCGGTCTCGGTCTCGGTCTCAATCTCGGTCTCGCTCCCGCCACCCCCGCGGCCTCCTCCCCCTCCGCTGGCGGACCTGGCTAGCAGGACCTCGGCCGCTCCGTCCGCCAGGAACAGCTCCTCCAGGGGGCGCCGCTCCGCGCACCAGGCCGACCTCTTGGCGCCGGGGCGGTCCCAGTGCCTTCCGGGGAGGGGCGGCCCCTCGCCCCAGGGGGGTGCGATCGCCACGGACGCTCGGACCCCCGCGCTGGCCGGGGGTAGATCCGCCAGCGAGGCGTGCGCGCGCACCCTCACCGGCGCATCGGATCCCCCGGATCCCGCCGTCCACAGGACGGCGACCATGACGACGACGACGACTGCTACGGATCCGGATCCGGATCCGGAGCCGGGCTGAGGCTGAGGCTGAGGCTGAGGCCGAGGCTGAGGCGGGATTTCGTCCAGCAGGCCGTCCACCAGGCGGACCGTCTCCTCCGCCGCCCTCGCGAGGGCTCCCTCCGACGGGGATTTCGCCGCCCCTCCGCCCCCGGCACCCTCCCGCGCTGGATCCCCCGCGAGGGCGGCATAGGATTCCCGGAGCCGCCCCAGGTGGAAGGGCAGTCCCCTCCTCCTCCTGAGGCGGCGGCCGGGGCCGGGGCCGGGATCTGGGTCGAGGCCGAGGCCGAGGCCGAGGCCGAGGTCGCACCTGATCACGGTGTAGGCACCCCCCGCGCCTCCCTCGGCGGCCTGCAGCCCCTCCATCCATAGCCTCGGCGACGCCGGGGCTCTGCTGTGGAATTGCGGCGGCGGCCGCGCTCCCCCCCACTCCTCCTCCTCCTCCTCCTCCTCCTCCTCGCAGGCCTCCGCGACGCGCCTCCAGGGACCCTCCTTCGCCTCTTCCCCGCCCGCGGCGGCGCCCGCCGGGAGCATCGACACGGACGTCGACGCCACCACCCTCGCCCTCGCCCTCGCCCTCGCCCTCGCCGGGCGGTGCGGGGCCGGCTGCCGGCGGACGCCGCCGCGGGCGGATGGGAAACCGAACCCTGCCCCGGGCGTGGGGAGCAGGAGGAGGAGCGCGGAAGCCGCACCCGTGGCCGACGGCGTCATGGCGGTGGAGTGGGGGGGAGGGACCGGGGACGCGCCGGGCGACGGCGCTTGCAGATGATACTCCTGCTGTAGTACCTGCAGTACATAATGTGCTATAATACTAGCTACAGTACTCTATTACTCTAGCTAGTAGTAAGTACTGTATAATTTTTTTGTGGATGAGTGAGGAGCTGACAGCCTGTTGTTATCCTGGCTGGCAGGGATTTGTAATTTCAAACCATCGATCGGGGGAGAGTTACAAAGGGAACCCGGAGGAAGAAGAGCTACCTAGACTAGTACTACTCAGTAGCTAATATACTTCTACTACTCTCTCTAGAGTAGCTACTCTCCCCTCGTAGTATTTATAATGTGCATAGCTACTACTACTAGCTAGTAGTACTCTATCTAGTAGTACTCTATTAGTATGCAAAGTACTACCGCTCGTACTTAGTATTAGTACTCTACGAGCTCGTACTCTAGTACGTAGTATGCACTACTCTAGTAGAGTACTAGCTAGTAGCTACGGAAGTACGAGCTCGCATGTCATGTACGAAATACATCCGATCACTCGCGCGACCTGACATTCCGCACGTCTGTAGTGTAGTATCGAAGTATCGACCCCCCAACACAACATCACAACAACACACAACCCACACAACCCACACAACCCACACACTACACACTACACACCCACCCCCACACACCACACTACACACCCACACCCCACACCCGACCCACCATATCCACCATATCCCGGTTCCGCCCCAGAGAGGAATCCAGGAGCGTCCCCAGCCACCCCCGCGACGGCCCGACCATGCGCCAGCCAGCCTCGGCCTCGGCGACCCCGATCTCGCCCTCCCGCACCTCCCCCGGCGGCTCCGGCGGCTCCGCGGCCCCGACCCCAGCCCAGGCCGCCGGCGGCGGCAAGGGCGGCCCCTCCGCCGCGTCGGTCCTCGCCGTCCCGATGCCGCCCCCTGCCGCTCCGTCCCTGGCCGTGCCCCTGCCCCTGCCCCTGCCCCTGCCCCTGCCCCTGAGGGACGGCGCCCCCGCCATAGCCGGCGGCCTGGGCTGGGGCCTGGGCCTGTCGGGTTCGGGGACGTACACGTCGTCCTTCTCGGGGGGGAGCCGGAGCCTCGCGGTCCCCCTCCCCGACCAGGATCAGGCCACCCATGCCACCGTGCGGGAGGTGGTGTGCCGCAGGAAGAGGGCCCGCGCCGCGAGGAGGGCGGCGGCGCTCCTCGAGGGGGATGCCGTGGGCAGGACCGTCAGGGAGGCCGAGGAGGAGGCGGCGAGGGCGGAGGGGGTGGCCGAGGGGGCCAGGGCCAGGCTAGCGGAGCTGCGGCGGGCGCTGGAGGGGGCCAGGGCCGCGCGCGACGGGAGGATGGGGGAGATCGACGCCGAGTTCGACGCCGAGCTCACGGACCGCGTCCGCGGGGTGGAGCGGGAGTACGAGGACAGGATCGGGCAGGTCCTGGCCGAGGAGGTGGTGGTGGAGGAGGTGAGGCCGGAGGATCTGGACGAGTACAGGGACCTGTTCGCCGCTCCGGGGGGGGGCAAGGACGTGGAGAGCGGCACCTCGGGCGAACCAGGCCAGGGCGGACCAGGCCAGGGCGCAGGCGACAGGGGCGGCAAGGAGGATCCGTCCGAGGGCACCGACGAGGAGGGGGAGGTGGCGGAACAGCAAGAGACCGAGGTGCCGAAGAAGAAGCGGAGGCTTACCTCGGAGATCAAGACCGAGGACCTAGCCAAGGCCAAGTCCGAGCTGGACGAGCTCAACCAGGCAAAATCCCAGATAGTCTGGCTCTTCAAGCAGGTCATCAAGGCCGAGGACAAACGCAAGGAGGAGCTCAAGCGGAAAGAGGAGGGCAAGTAACAGTGATGGATTCCATTCTAGCCAGGAGGCAGGGGAGGGGGGATTTCATCTGCGGGAAAAAAATATTATAATAAGCCCTCTCAGTTTTATCCATAGGTGACCTTCCTGCGGCATCGCCGCTAGCGCATGCTGACATCGTCAAAGGGGAGGGCGTCGGGTTCGTTGAAGCTGGAGTCCATGCTTGTTGTCCGCCTCAGCAGCTCATCGAAATTTATGTACTTCTCATAGTGCTCCACGGCCTTGTTGACGCGATTGTGATCGTCAATGTTGAGCTTGGGGGTGAAGCTGTGGATCCTCTGCATCGCCTGGTGGGTGCTCATCTCGACCACCATGACCGGTGCGCCGTCCAGCCCGTCCAGCATCGAGCTCACCTGGCTCGAAAGCCCATACTTATCCTTGCGGCCGCAGACGACAAGGGCTGCCTCGAGGGGTTTCTCCCCCTTTCTTCTGGTCCGCTGGTACTCCGCCATGAAGCCTAGTATCAGGTCGTCGCGAGTTACATGGCAAACGTAAAGGGTGCGGGAGGCCTTCTCCCGCAGGTTCTCAAGGAACCTGTTGAGGGAGGTGGTGACGAGGTTCAGATTGTTCACATTGTAATGGCGGAAGCGGTGGGCCTCGCCGCAGACGAGCTCGGTTTTGAACAGCCGTTCTAGGTCGTGAAGGGCCGGACATCCGAGGAAGGGCCTGTCCGGGACACAGCCCAAAAGAGGAACTCCCCACGCCTGCTTGAGCGCCTTCTGCATATAGTGCTTGGTCTGGTCATACTTCTCGGGCAGGACCTTGTTGATGACAACCCCAGCGATGCGCACCCCGTAGTGCTGGCACAGAACGCGGTTCAGTTCGAGCTCGTCGAAGGCCGACCCCAGACCCCCGTTCGCGACCAAGACCATGTCCGCCCCCATAATGCTTGCAACCTTGGCATTGTTGACGTTGACGATGCTCCCCACGGCGCAATGCCCCGTCCCTTCGGCCAGCACGACATCGCTGCACTCGCTCACCATCTCGACCGAGCGCTCAATGTCGGCGATCTGCTTCTGGTAGTCAATCTCCCCGTCGATGAACTTCTTCGTGTAGCCCTTGGGAATGATGACCGGTGACATGTACTGGTAGTCTAGGTGGTCGAGATTGAACTTCTCGCGCACGAGGCAAACGTCCTTGTCTACCCTGATGGTCGCACCGAGGTTTTCCGAGGTGACCTCGACGTGCTGCTGGCCGACGGGCTTGATGAAGCCCACCTTCCCGAAGCGCTTCTTCAGGCCAGAGACCAGGGCGAGGGATGTCGAGGTCTTGCCAACGTGCTGCTTGGTGGCGGCAACGAAGATAGGACGCTGCCAACGGCGCGTGGACGGATCTTGCTTGCAGTACCTGGTGTTGGCGGGGCCCGAGGAGTGGAGGTGGGACGGTTCCGACGACCTAGTTCCCCGCCCGTTCGCTGAGGAAGAGGAGAGCTGCCGACGGCCCATCGCTTGGGGGCCGCGGCGAAGGAATCCAACGAAGACGATTGGTATCGACGTGGACCGCATGCTGGACTCTTGGGTGAGCTGGGCCGCGATGCTGAAGGGGTAGAGAGAGGGGAAGTAAGAGAAGGGTGGTGATGGGCCTGAATGTACGCGGAGTGCTTGCATCTCTTCCATACCGGATGTGTGATGTACGAGCTCGTACCTTATTATTACCAATACTAGCTAGTACTATGCATAGTATGCATATCACCATAATGGTATGCATACTCTATGCATACTAGCTCTAGCTAGAGTAAGTATGCATACTCTAGTAGCTGTGTAAAATATAATATCATACGACTCGTAGTAAGTACGGGAACGCGCATTTAACATGTTACTCTAGAGTAGAGTAAGAATCATCGTGTCATGATCGGATCAGGAACAAAACTACTGTATGCATATTACTAGCTAGTATGTACTATGCATATTATGATTACTGTACGAGCGTACAGCTCTACAAATCTAATATTGCATAATATGTATAATAGCATACTGTACTACTAGCTAGTAGAGTATTGTCCATAGAACAAGCTCGTTGTACTATGCATAGTAGTACTCTAGCTAGTATGGATACTAGCTATTAGTACCACCTCCCCCTCTAGTATATATATATACTATTACTAGAGTATGTACTCTAGTAGTAGAGTAGTACGAGCATAAATAATAATAAATACTAGAACTAGTACTAGGTAGTATATTAAATAGTAACATACTCTAGTATTATAAAACGAGCTCGTATATTATACTATGCATATGCATAGAGCATTAGGATATAATATTATACTAGCTAGCTAGTATTATTATACGACTAGCTAGAGTATAATACTAATAGAGTAGTATACTACGAGCTCGTATGATACTTAGTAGGATATTTACTGTGCATACTCTCGTAGAATACTCTAGTAATAGTAGCTAGAGTATGCATACTAGGCTAGAGTACTGTATGCATAGTGTGCATACTACTCTAGAGTAGCTAGTATTATGGATACAACTAACTGTTTGTCCGACCAGCTTACTCCCACTACTAGAAGTAATTACTAGCTAGTATGCATAGTATGCGTAACTTTATATACTCGAGCTAGCCAGTAGGTTAACCTGTTTGTGGCATCTCAGCTCTCAGCATCCTAACGACGATACAACAAATAGCCAAGAATGAGCGGCGGCGATGGACGGCGCCCGTCGCGGCGGGCCCCCTCAAACCGTAGTTCCTTGCGAAGGCAGGTGGCCACGGCGGTAGCGAAGGCGGTAGAGAGATCGCCGGCATTGGCTCGGTCGCAGAAGAAGCCGAAGTCGAAGCCAAAGTCGGAGACGAATGGCCCCGACCTCGGCTCACGGGGCTGCCGTGTGGAAGGGTGTCCCAAGTACAACCAGGGCGTTCGAAGGGACTTTATGTGCCTCGCTCATTTCAAAGAGAGGGGCGTGGAGAAAAAGCAGAAGATTGAAAAGGAGGTAGGAGGCGCCACGACAACACCGCCGGAGGGGAGAGCTGAAATGAAGAAGAAGGAGAAGAAGGCAGTTGCCAATCCACCGCCGATGCCCCCAGTTAAGGTGGCTGGAAAGAGTGCGAAGCGGGCAATTGTTAGTCCACCGCCGACGTCCCCGGATAAGCTGGCTGGAAAGAGTGAGAAACAGGCAGCCACCACATCGAACAAGACGCCGACGAAGAGTCCACCTCGGGTCAGTTCCGAAGAGAGGAAGGGAGAATCTCCTCAACCGGTGATTCCTTCATATGAGGTGGATCTGAATAAGGATAAGTGGGTCTGCCAAATTTTAGGGTGCCATAAATTCATCCAAGCGCCGAAAGAGCGCGGAATGTGTCGAATGCATTATAAATGCATTGTTCTACAAAATGCATCATCTTTGAAGCATAATGAAGGGGAACATTTTCGGAAGAGTCCGGAACCGAAGGCTCATAGGGTGAGCTCTTCTAAAGCGAAAAAGCCTAGCCCCGACGTCGCACGTCCTGTGATCGTCGAACCAAGAAAGGGAGAGAGAAAGAAGAGGAGGGGGGGGCAGCAACTCTATTTGAATATTCCCGAGATACCCTACGTAATGCCAAAAACCAAAGATGATAGGAAAGCACCCAGTGTTGCAGCTGATATGATTGCTCCTTTCAGCAAAGATACATTCAAAATATGGAAGGCGCTGCCGGCTAAGGTCGACCTAGGGGCTGCGCCTCCGTTGCCAGACCTGATTCAGAAAAAGGGCGCTGTGGAAGAGGGGGGAGGTAATATAACATCACCGACCGATCCACTCTATTTGAACCCCAAGCTCAATTATAACGTCATCCTCTTGTCACTTAAGGCAAGAATGAGCGCAAATAATTACGAGTCGGCGTTATCACTTTGCCATCTGGCCTTGAAGGAATGGTATGACCATGCCAACGAGTGCCTTCGATTTCGATCTAATTGGGGGGGATCGGACATTGAAATCCCTCAGGGAGTCTCGACGGAAAGTCAGATTTGTGACGGTTTGTCGGGACTGTGGTGCGTCTACGTCTGGATGCTTCAAGAACTCATCAACAGAAATCAATCAGTAGTCGAGCAACGGGAAAAAAAGCACGCGAGAGAAAGGAGGCAAAAGTATGTCATTGAGCAACTTCGATGGGCCGAGAATTCGTGCAGTGCCGCAGATGATATGTCGTACGGTTTGCCTCGGGCTTTTGTTTCACTTCGGTACGATGGGATTGGCAATAATGATATCCGTTTCGCTCTGGATGCTGCGACCAAGTGTCCCTTTGCCAGCCGCCGGTCTTGGCCGTGGATTGCTCTCGCTAGAGTTGTTGTCCTTGGTTACACTCAGTCGATAGATGGAGAAGACGAACACAACGCTGACAAGGATCAGGCAACAAGCACTATAAGCGCAATTTATGACAAGGCAATAGCTATTTGTCGCCGTGGTATTGACTCTGTTTCATTGAAGCAGAGAGGAACTGGCTTTGATCCAAAATCAGTGGCGGTACTCTGCAAAGAAATTAACACGTTGTGTGATATGAAACGGCGTGTTCAAACGGACACAAAGGCTTTGGAGGAGGGTGTGGGCGAAGTTGAGAGCACATACACCAATGCAGAACAAAGAGAATGGTCCAGGGTGCCAGCCTATGAGCCATTGGGAACAGAAGAATCATCTGCCGTTAATGATAGCCCAATAAATGCAAGCCAGGATCCTCTTCCCGCCGCCATGTTTGGCAGAAATGAAGCGGGAGATGTTCTAGATTACCTGGTCGAGTTTTATTCGGCCTCGGAGGTCAAGAGCGACCAAGATCTGGTGGCAAAAGTTTTATTTCCCTTTCATTTGCGAACCATGAGTAAAGCAGTCTTCACCGGGCAGATTGGGATTCGTTGTATCCATTGTCGAGATGTGGACCCTTCTCTTCAAAATCCTGTCTCGGTCCTGTACCCTCGTTCGATTAAGGTATTACCTTTGCTGATGGTAAGGATGTGTGTGTCGCATTTTGATCACTGTCGCCATATATCGGAACCTGCCTGGGCGAGGTACCTAGTGCTAAGGAACGGAGTTGCTCCTGGCGGTATTGATGATTCGTTCCGGAGCTATTGGGAACAAGCTTGTGCCGGGTTGGGCATAGGGGATTCACATCTTGGCGGCATGTATCTATTAGACAATAACATACGCTCAGATTTGAAGCTGAAAAAAAGATCCGATGCGCTAATATCTGGCGGCATTCGGCAGCGACAACAGCAACGTAAGGACGGACCGAATGGTAGATCTGCGTCCGCACCTACTCAGGTGACGAATAGTCGCAGGAATTCGCCCTTGAAACGAAAGCAGGGCCTAACTTCCCCGGACGAGGATCATTCCAACCCCAATCGGAAACTTGAGAAGATCGCAAGGAAAGTTGAGGTGCTCGATCCCGCAACAATGGCCATTGAAGAAACTTTTGGAAGTTTTTCTGAGACGGCAAGGCTCACTCCCTTCACTCGAAACGCCATCACAAAAGCTTGCCAGAGCGGCGGTGGTGTTGTGAGGACCAAGAATGGCAACCATAAGGCGAAATTTATTCGTTTTCAAGGATCATAATACAGCGAACGTACAGGAGCGTATTTCGCAGCTAGAATACCTACCGACCATCCTTATAGGAGTCTACATGCATTGATATGACCGCTACGGCATTATATATTAGCACATGTCCTGTTGGAACACGAAGCTCGACAGACGACAGAAGAACACGGGCTCCCGGCTGTGGTGAGGACTGGGCCTCCGGTCGTGGTTAATTGGGCGTGACTGGCGTCTGCGGGCCTTCC
>Ga0315315_10002315_pt1 | contig 17419 bp, 18 predicted proteins | sample M140m3416metaG_FD_203699 | JGI IMG/M metagenome (GOLD analysis project Ga0315315, IMG submission 203699) | Ammonia-oxidizing marine archaeal communities from Monterey Bay, California, United States - M1 40m 3416 | ecosystem: Environmental > Aquatic > Marine > Intertidal zone | place: USA... | reverse complement strand
TTAAGTAATGTGAAACATCTACGCAAACAAATAAATAAGGTTTCAACAAATTACATCCAATCTACATTTTTATTTGCAGACTGAACGTTTATTTCATTTTGGTTTTCATTAATTGGATAAGTATTTGCACCATAAGCAGCACAAGTAGTATGCTGAGAGCATGAAATCAAACAGAATGTTACTCCTAATACAACAACTAGATTCTTAAATACTTTCATTAAAATTAATAGACTTTTATTTGTTTAAATTTCCCAGATATTTTGAATACAAATATTAAAAATAATATTCACTTTTACAAAGAATAAAACGCCAAAGTTATGAACATGGACAATGTAATAAATGGAATCGAGAAGGGATGGAAGGATGCTTTAGCGTCAGAATTTAAAAAACAATACTTCACAGCTCTAAAATCAACCTTACTTGTTGAAACGAAAACATCTGACATATTTCCCTCTCAACCGGATATTTTTGCAGCATTTAACTTGACGCCGTTTAATGCTGTTAAGGTAATCATTATCGGACAAGACCCATATCATGGAGAGGGGCAAGCTAATGGTTTATGCTTTTCCGTATCAGATAATATAAGTCACCCTCCATCATTGAAAAATATTTTCAAAGAAATCCAAAATGACCTTAAAATACCCTACCCAAAAAGTGGGAACTTAGCAAGCTGGGCCAAACAAGGTGTATTATTATTAAACGCTTCATTAACCGTTCGAAAAGGCGAAGCAAATTCTCATAGTGACATTGGTTGGCATATATTTACTGATGAAATCATTAAACAATTATCTTTTCAGAAAAAGGACCTAATATTTTTACTTTGGGGAGGGTTTGCAAAAAAGAAAATTAAATTTATCAATGAAGAAATTCACCATATACTTGCATCAGGCCATCCATCACCTTTAAGTGCAAATAGAGGTCATTGGTTTGGAAATGCTCATTTCAGTAAAACAAATGACCTATTAATTAGTTTAAATAAAGAACCTATCGATTGGAGAATTAAATAAAACTTTAAAAGATTGTCTAAATACGCCTTCATATCTGTTCTTTTGTTATTTAGCCATATTGCGCATGCACAATCCTGGTCGAACAACTTTTTTGGTCTGCCCGGAAATTATGATTTAGATAAGAGCTTCCAACAACTCTCAAGAAAAAACCATAAACAGAAACTCAGAGTAATACAAAATACGTTGATCCAAAATGGATATTTAGCAGCGGGAATTGACAGCGTGATTATAGATGACTCTCTCCGGAAAATGGATGTCTATATCCACACTGGTGAGCTCTATTCTTTATCAACGTTGACTTTTAACCCAGAAAATGAAGATGCATTGAGTTCTTCAGGTTTTAGGGAAAAATTATTTTCGAATAAACCATTTAACCCCCAACAATTATCAACGTTATTTGACAAATTACTTATCTTTTATGAAAACAATGGCTTTCCTTTTGCCAGCGTTAAATTGGACAGTATAACATTTAACGACAACCAACTCAGTAGTAAATTATTGATTGAAAAGGGACCTTTCATTAGAATTGACACTATTTTTGTAAAAGGAGAGGCGCAAAATTCAAACAAACTAATTTACAATATTCTGCAAATCAATCCGAATAACATATACCAGCAGCAAATTATCAACCAGATAGAAACACGTATAAAGGAATGCCCTTTTCTTCAAGCAATTAAACCTTCAGAATATGAATTTGTGAACAATAAATGTAATATCTACGTTTATTTAAAAAACAAGCCTGCTAGTAACTTTAATGGCATTATAGGCTTATTACCAGATGATGATGGCAAAATTAATATAACAGGTGATGTAAATATTAAGCTATTGAATGCATTGCACAAAGGTGAAACCATCCAATTAAACTGGAGAAAACTACAGCCACTGACACAAAACCTTCAAACAGCCTTTTCTTATCCCTTTTTGCTAAACTCATCTTTCGGAATTGACACAAAATTCTCTTTATACAAAAGAGATACTACATTTTTAAATATTGAAGGAAAAATAGGTGTTCAGTATTATTTCAATGGCGACAATACTCTTGCTGTTTTTTACCAAAACAAAAGTTCAAATTTACTTTCTACACAGCAGTTTCAATTTGTGACAACATTACCTGAATTTGCCGACATCAGCAATAGTTCCTATGGAATTGAAATGAAGTCAATTAAATTGAACTACAAATACAACCCAACGAAAGGGTATGCTGGTTTTTTATCTTTTTCAGCTGGAAGTAAAACTATTCGTAAAAACAATAACTTAAACCCTGTTGTTTATGAGGACATAAATTTAAAAACAGCTCAATTTGAAATCAAATCAAATTTGGATTTTTATATCCCCATAAAAAAAAGAAGCACCATTAAATTAGGCTCCAAAACTGGGTTCATTTTCAATGAAAACATGTTTACTAACGAGTTATTTAGAATAGGAGGCAATTTAACATTAAGAGGGTTTGACGAAGAGTCTATTTACAACTCAAGCTTTGCTATTGGAACCATAGAATACAGGTTTCTTTTGGAGCAAAACTCTAATCTATTCATGTTTATTGATGGCGCTTGGTATGAGAACAGAGTTAAAGAAAGCTTCATAACCGATACTCCTTTAGGTACTGGAGTTGGAATAAATTTTAGCACAAAACCAGGAATATTTTCTATTAGTTATGCCTTAGGGAGTCAGAAAAGCAGCCCATTTATCATCAAGTCTGCCAAGATTCATTTTGGTTTTATCAGTTTTTTCTAAATTAGAATTATGTTAAACGATGCTCAATGACTATTCAACATCGGTTTAATTATTATATAACCTATTCAAAAAAAGACCGTAATAAATATTTCTTAATCAAAATAAGATGAGATTTTTGAAGCCTTATATTATGTCTAAAAAGTTACTTTTTAATTTCAGCATTCTTCTCTGCTCTGCTTTCTTGATAAATGCTTCATTTTTTTCAATTCCAAGAACAAATGCCTCATTAAAAAACAATGAGTTTTTACTAGAATACCTGTCAATAAAATACCCTGACCATAGTTTTGAAAACTTCATTTACGTAGGAGTCAAGAGACAAGAATTAGACTTATACTTAAATGGAAATCACGTAATATCTTACCCGGTATCTACCTCTACTCATGGAGCTGGAACAAAATCCGGTAGTGACATGACACCTATTGGACTTCACAAGATAAAGGAGAAATTTGGATCGGGTGTTCCTATTGGAGGAATTCTAAAAGCTAGGAAATATACCGGAAATATTGCTAGCATTCAAACCAATCCTATAAAAACAGGTAAAGACGCTATCACCACACGAATTTTAACGCTTGAAGGATTAGAAAACGGCATAAACAAAGGTGGTGATTTAGACTCTTTTGGAAGACACATTTATATACATGGAACTGCTGAAGAAGGTCTAATCGGACAACCAGCATCACATGGCTGTGTGCGAATGAAAAATATAGATGTAATTGACTTATTTAATCGAGTTGAAAAAGGCTTGACAGTTATTATTTTGAATAATTAGCAATATGATAATTAAGATTTCAAGGGGTTTACGGAAAGTAAATTAGCTCAGCTAAACAAAAAAAAGCCGTAAAGCCCTCCAATATAAAATGGATTCACTCCTTTCATTCAAAGTACAAATTTTACATTACTGTAACAATCACATCCTCCTTATCATTTGATTTTGTAAAGTAATCTCTTATCTTTGCACGCGCTTTTTAGAATAAAGCTGATGTTAGAACTTATTAAATTAACATAGATATGACTACTACAACAGAAAAATTACCTTATAAGGTTAAAGATATTTCTTTAGCAGATTGGGGAAGAAAAGAAATTACAATTGCTGAAGCTGAAATGCCAGGCTTAATGTCTCTTAGAGAAGAATACGGAGATTCTAAGCCTTTGGCGGGAGCAAGAATTGCAGGGTGTTTGCACATGACTATTCAAACTGCTGTTTTAATTGAAACGTTAACTGCTCTAGGAGCTGAAGTTACTTGGTCATCTTGTAATATTTTCTCAACGCAAGATCAGGCTGCTGCTGCAATAGCTGCTACGGGTGTTCCTGTATTTGCATGGAAAGGATTAAGTGATGAAGAATTTGATTGGTGTATTGACCAAACAATTAATGGATTTAAAGACGGAAAGCCGTTGAACTTAATTTTAGATGATGGTGGTGATTTAACGAATATGGTTTTCGATAAGTATCCAGAGTTATGTGCCGGAATCAAAGGATTATCAGAAGAAACAACAACTGGAGTTCATAGACTATATGATAGGATGAAAAACGGCACTTTGGTTATGCCAGCTATCAATGTAAATGACTCTGTTACTAAATCTAAATTTGATAACAAATACGGATGTAAAGAATCTTTAGTTGATGCAATTAGAAGAGCTACAGATGTTATGATGGCTGGAAAAGTTGCTGTTGTGGCAGGTTACGGAGATGTTGGTAAAGGTTCTGCTGCTTCTTTAGCAGGTGCAGGTGCAAGAGTTATTGTTACTGAAATTGATCCAATTTGTGCATTGCAAGCTGCTATGGACGGTTTTGAAGTGAAGAAAATGGATGATGCTTGTAAAGAAGCAAACATTATTGTTACAACTACTGGTAACTTTAACATTATTGAAGGAAGACACTTTGAATCAATGAAAGATCAAACAATCGTTTGTAACATTGGACACTTTGACAATGAAATTGATATGGCCTGGTTAAATGGTAAATACGGTGAAACAAAAGACACTATTAAACCGCAGGTTGACCAGTACAATATTAATGGCAATGTTATATTCGTTTTAGCTGAAGGTAGATTGGTAAATTTAGGTTGTGCAACTGGACACCCTTCTTTTGTTATGAGTAACTCATTCACAAACCAAACGTTAGCTCAATTAGAGTTATGGAACAATACTGATGCATACAAAAATGAAGTATACATGTTACCTAAACACTTGGATGAAAAAGTAGCAAGGTTGCATTTAGCTAAAATTGGTGTTGAGCTGGAAACATTGACACAAGATCAAGCAGATTATATTGATGTTAAAGTTGAAGGTCCATACAAAGTAGATCATTACAGATATTAGTATTTTTCTACACGGAGACATTAATATTAATAGTATTTTTAAAGTCCCATTCTAACCCCGATAGTTATCGGGGTTAGAATGGGACTTTTTTATAACCGCATATGAAGTTTGGAGGTCGATTAAAATATTATTTAGTAGGTTTTAGCATTGGCATAATTGCTTGCTTAATTATCTTTAAGGGAAGGGGCTGTGAATGGTTACCCAACCCGAGAGTTTTAAATGCTATTCAATCAAGTAGCATCTATTACAATTCACAAGACTCTTGCCTCATGGCTGAAAATGGAATATCGCAAAAAGATATTTTTTTGCTGCTACAAAATGGAGATGTCAATTTTAAAGAAAGTAACACAGAACGAGAATTGGATACTTATAGACTTAACAATCTCGATACTGAATCTGAATTAAAAAAATATGTTATTGAACACAATAGTTTAAAAATATCCTTTGATTTATTTGAATTGGATTCTGTTGTTTTCATTTCAAAGATTAATGGATTAGAGCCTTCAGCTAACTGTTCAAAATTATCTGATATTGCCATCGCAATGTACATGCCAAATGACATGACTTTGGAGAAGTTATCATCGAATGCCCTCCGGCTTGAAAAAGGGTTTCAATGTGAAATGGATTGCTTTGAAATATCGCAATCAGACATTGATAGCTTATTTATTTTTGGAAATATTTTATTTAATTATAGTTTTCCAAATAAAGAACCCAATCCATTATACTATATTGAAAAGGAAATAGACGAAGAAGTTTATATTTTTAAAGTTGAACAAGGCGCAACCAAAACAAGGCTTTATGGGATTGCTAAATTGGACGATGCTTTCGATAAAGGGAAAATATTTTCTATCGATTATTTATTTTCGGAAAACCCTAATTGCGATTGCCACCAATAAATACTTTTAGTTATTCTTAAATTTCTTATCAAAATGGACTTCTCTTTCAAGCACTTCTCCAAACATCGTTTTTTGTTGCAAATGCAACCATAACTTAGCATCGTGAATGTCACTAAAGATTTTAATCGGATAAGCTGCTTTACTAAATCGAATATAAAATTTAGCATATAACCTAGCAGGTATAGTATTGATAACAATTGCTTCAGCAATTTTAATCTCCTTTGTTAAAGTATCCTTTGCAAAAAATTCTCGAGCACCGGCTGAAATACTCCCATATACCCGAGCATCAATTAAAGACAAGAAAGGCTTGCCTTTCACAATTGAGTAGATTGCCTTGTTTGCTTCTATAGCATCCCTTAACTCAAAAAAACGGTTTTCTTTAAATTTCAAAAGAACCAGATTTCCTTGCAAAAGCTCTATAAAACCCTTGTCTAATTCAATTGCTTGCAATTTCGGATATTGTGTTTTCATAGGTTTTTTTCCGTTTTTCATCTGACAATATATCAAACTTAACGAAAAACATCGAATTAGCAACAATCAACATTTAACTACTATTGGTTACCTAACCGAATATATCCAGACATCAATTCCATCTTCTTTTAATGCTATAGATTGTTGAATTGCCATTGATTTGTTAGTAAAAGAACTGACACAAGCATAAGCGAATTGGTTGTCTAGGTTAAAATAGACAAACGAATTATGTCCTTTAACAGATAGTTCTTTCACCAATCCTTCAGCGTTTGATTTATTTTTAAAACTACCTGCAATCAAATAATATTTATTCTCTTTATTACTAATGCTTTTATCCGGTAAAACTTCTAGAGGTTTTTCAATTTCTGATACCAACAGAGTTTCCTTGTCTTGGAGTGGCCATTCAATTTCTGGTATATTTTTTCTAAACTCTATTTCTTCAGCATTTTGCGCAAGCAACTCATCATACAGCAAGTCTGTTACTATGGAGTCATAATAAGTATCATGGAAAACCATAATACTACCCTCATAACAAGCCACCCATATATTGTTTGTTTCATTGTCATAAGTAATGCCGATTGGCTTATCATTTGTTTTAATACTTTCTACAACCTTCATATCTGCAGTTGTTACTTTAGTTAATTTATCACTTCCGTAATTGCATACATACAAATACCTACCATCTCCTGACAGCGTCATCGAACGAGGAAGGCTTCCTGTTTTGACTGTTGCAACCTCCTTGGCAGATAAATCAATTTTACCCACTACTCCATCTCCATTCAAACTAACATACAAATAATCATTTTTTGGGCTCAGACATAAATGACGAGGAGACCTTCCAATATCTTTTATCCAAGTTTTTTCAAAAGTTCTTAAATCAATAACCGCTATTTTATTTGAGCCCATTATAGCTACATAAGCTTTATTTCCTCCATTATCTACTTCAATTCCTCTAGGATAAGTTCCCAATTTTATTCTTTTAACTTCTTTCGATTGGTCCGTATCTATAACGCTCATGTCGCTACTACTCCAATTGGTAACTAGCACATATTTACTATCAGGTGTGGCCGCCAAATATTTAGGAACTGCTCCAACCTTAACAATCGCTTCAATTAACAATGTGGAAGTATTAATTTTATAAACAAAGCTGCTATCGTAAATCCCTGTTCCATGACAGTTATCACAACCAGGCTTGTTGAATTCAGTTTCCGCTCCTCCACTCATATTATAATTAGAAACCCAAGCAAATCTGCCGTCATGCGTAAATGTGCATTCTACAGGAGAACCTCTGTACAGTCCATCTCTTTTAGAATAGCCGTACTTATTCAATTCGACCTTATCCGAAATGGTTTTCAATAACTGAAAGTTTCTGTCATACACAGTAACCGTATGTTTATACATCATGTTTTGGGCAAAAAACAGCCCATTTCCCGAATGGACAATCGATTTAGGATTAATTTTACCTTCAATAATTTTTAACTGAGATAATGTACTGTCCTCTTTATATGCAAAGACCGAAAAAGCATTTAAAATAAAACAGAGATATAGAATTTGTCGAAGCACCCTACTTGCAATAATGCCGTAAAGATAGTTTTTTATAAAAAATAAGTAAATATGGATTAGTTTCTCTCTAAAAAACAAATTACATCTGCAGCAGATTTTTCTGGAATCTCCTCCATGGGGACATGGCCCACATTTTCATAAATAACCAATTCTGAATTCGGAATATCTTTTTCAAATTTTCTAGAATGCTTAACATTAATCCAATTATCATTGGCTCCCCACATGATTAACACCGGGATTGAAAGCTGTGCTAGACGATCCGTATTATGCACATGATCAGAATTTGCTAATTTAACAAAAGCCTCTTTATTTCCTTCTCTATGGAACAAGTCATAGTGGCGATTCACAACCTTATCTGTTACTTTAGATTGATCTTCAAAAACTTGTCTCAAAAACCTTCGGACAACAGCTCTTGGGACATAGTTAAACACATTTCTAAGAACAGGAGTTTTGGCTATTACAAATGGCAACGGCATACTTTTTTCTCCAATATATCCTGCAGAATTAATTAAAATTAATTCATCAACTCTATTTTCATATTTCACTGCAAATTCCCAACAAATCCAACCTCCTAAAGAGCTTCCTGCGATGCAACATGATTTGATATTCAGCTTTTCTAGAAATGCATCTAAAAAATCTGAATAGTCGTCAATACTATACTCATGACTCGGATTTGGACCTGTTAAACCAAAACCCGGCAGGTCCAATCGGATTACTCGATATTGCTTTTTTAATATTTCATTCCAATCATCGAATGAATGAAGAGAAGAAAATGTCCCATGAACTAAAAGTATTACTTCTCCATCGCCTTCATCGCAATAATGGACATCTAGTCCATCGATTGCAACAAAACGAGAAGTTTCGTAGGTATATTTTTCTTTTAATTCATCTATTACCATAAACCATCAGGAAAGCAAATAACAACATAAAATCTGATAAGCAGATTGTTTTTAGTTTTTGCAATTCCGAAATAACAAAAAAAACCGCAACTATAACTATTCAAACAGTTATAGTTTATAAACAATCTAATTTGAAAATACCAATTTTTCCGTCACCAAAACTCCGTAAAACTTCATTTTGAAATATTGAGCGAACGCTTCTTCAACCGTTATATCATGCTTTCTGAGAAACTTAGCGTCGATCATCATATCGAAGAAAAATAAATCTGTTGCTGCCATCACATCAACATTGAAGTTCCTAAAAACTCCCTTATCGATACCTGCTTGATAATAAGTTTTGATATTCTCTGCAGATTTTTCTCTAAACAAATCAACATCAGCCCATGTTTTTGGAAAATAATTCTTTAAATCTTCAAGATAAAGAGCAGACATTCCTTTTAAGCTTTTCGTGAAAAACTGTGCGCCTAAATAATATCTTTCTGTAAACTCAACAGATTCATCAAATAATAAGTCTCGAAATTTTTGAAGTTCTACAAGTTTAAACCACAATGCATCATGTATTAAATCTTCTTTAGAAGAATAATAATTATAAATAGTAGCTTTACTTAAGTTTAAATGTTCAGCAATATCATCCATAGTAGGCTTCCGCATACCATTCTTGTAAAAGTATGGCATTACATCTGCTAGCCATTTTTGCTGTTTGACATTTAGCGGCTTTCTTTCTTTATCAGTTGCTTTTCTTCCCATGATGAACCTTTGTTAATTGTTTATTGCGGTAAAAAATAATTCACTATATTTATCAACAAAATTAACAATAATTATCATCAAATGATAAAGGCAATTCTATTTACTCTTGTATTCTTAACTACTTGTTTCGTCGTTACATCTCAAGAAGAGGGAAGTAGCAAAAACACAGCTTATTTTGAATTATTAGGCAAAGGAATTTATTATTCCTTTAATTATGAAAGAGAAATTTACAGAATTGATGAGAAATTAGCTTTTAATGGAAGTGTTGGGCTTTCCATTTTACCCGGCTTCACGGACATTGAAAAGTCAAAAGATCGTCTTTTTCCATTTGAAATAAATGCTAAATACAGTTTTGGGAAGCATCATGTTGTGCTGGGATACGGAACAACATTATGGAAGTACAAAGTTTTGGATGTTAAAATTGACAATTCTAACATTGGTCTAGCAGCTGAACCTAAACTAAAGGAAATGAAAGAATGGTTTGCTCATTTAGCATTAGAGTATCGTTATCAAAAACCGGAAGGTGGTCTTATGGCGAAGATAGGAATTAGTCCTCTCTTTTTTGATTATATGGCCAACTCTGCTTTTACGAAAAACACGAATACACAGTTTTCCATTAACCTGGGAATTGGATACAGTTTTTAATAATTTCAGCTTTAATTATATAAAATGAAGAACAATACAATCAATTTACTTTCAGGAACTATTATGGTTTTTTCGATTGTTTTATCTGGTGCTTGTAAAAAGGTTGAAGATATTGATGATAAAGTAGGTGGCTGTTTTGACACAGACTCTCCTATTCATAATGGAAGTATTGATTACGATGACGGGACATGCCAATATGCATATATAGACCTTTATGAGCTTACTAATCATCCTGATCAAGACCCGGCTAATAGTGGACAAGACTGGGATCTTATTGCCGTGGGAAATTCTACAAGACCAGACGTACTTTTAACTATCACCAATCAACTTACAGGAGAAATTTTATTTGAAGGTCCTGAGACAGGAGACATCGACCCAAGTTCAACTCCTACCTGGTCTGCTCCCTATCAACAGCAATTATTCAATCATAACTATGAATGGACATTATACGATAATGATGTTAGTGGATCTGAACTAATGGCTTCAGGAGTGTTTAATCCAATTGAATTAGCCAATAACGGAATCATTCAATTTGGGGATATTAATTCACTGCAAGACTCAACAGTAATTACAATGTTTTACACCTTGAAATAAACTCTTTTTAGAAAATGGCTAATCCATTTCAAGAAATAAGAAATAATCAACAATTTTATTTCGAAAACACTTTACGAAAAAGCTCACTTTTTGAACGAAAGCAGAAGCTGAAAAAAGTAAAAAAGTGGGTCAAAGCAAATGAAAGCCACATTATAAAAGTATTGTATGACGACTTCAAAAAATCCCCTGAAGAGGTCCGAATAGCAGAAATAAAACCTGTAATTTCTGAAATCAATGATGCTTTAAAAAACCTAAGAGATTGGGCGGCACCCCAAAGAGTAAGAACACCTTTATATCTTCTAGGAAGCAAGTCGCACATAATTTCACAACCAAAGGGACTTACCCTTATTATAGCACCTTGGAATTTCCCTTTCAATTTAACAATTGGACCTTTGATTTCTGCAATAGCAGCGGGAAATTGTGCTGTGCTAAAACCATCTGAATTAACACCAAACTGTGAACAGTTAGTCCTTAAAATGATTACTGAATTATTCTCTCCCGAGGAAATAACTGTTATTGTAGGCGGCGTGAAGGAGACAACCCAGTTACTTGAGTTAGCATGGGACCACATCTTCTTTACTGGAAGTCCACAGGTTGGAAAAATAGTAATGAAAGCTGCATCAAACCACCTTACATCAGTTACATTAGAGCTTGGCGGAAAAAACCCTGTTATCGTTGATAAAACAGCTAACCTAAAAGATACAGCCCAAAAATTAATTTGGGGTAAATTAATAAATAATGGGCAATCTTGTGTTTCCCCAAATTACGTTTTAGTTCACTCCAATATTAAGGCTAAACTAATTGTAGAATTGAAAAAAGCTTTTAACAAAATGTATGGGCAAACCAAAGAGAAAGTGGAAAGTAATAATGAACTCACTCGAGTGGTAAACAAGCATCATTTTAAAAGAATCACATCCCTAATAGACAAAAGCATTGAACAAGGCGCTAATGTTATTATAGGTAACGACATTAATTCCGATGACAACTACATTTCGCCCACTATATTGGACAACATAACCACTAGTTCTGCTATTTTTAAAGATGAAATTTTTGGACCTGTATTACCATTAATTGAATTTCAATTGCTTGATGAAGCGATTTCAATAATCAACAAGGAGGAAGCTCCTTTAGCTCTTTACATTTTTTCCTCATCCAAAAAAAACACTAAGAACATTATTCACAATACATCTGCAGGTACTACTGGAATAAACGAAACTACCATTCAATTTATTCATGGAAATCTGCCCTTTGGAGGAAATGGTCACAGCGGAATTGGAAGGTCGCATGGAAAATATGGCTTTACTGCCTTTTCGAATGAAAGAGCTATTTTAAAACAATTAAGAGGTTTTACAACTATAAAGTTAATTTACCCTCCTACGAATAAATTAAAACGTTTTATTATTCGATTTATGACTTGGAGAATGTAATAGCAATTAACCCTTCAAGAAACTTTGGAGAAGATTTTACAGCATATTATCAATAATATGCTTGCGATATTTTTTTGACAGCCTACTCCCTTAATCTTATTGTATAAAGAGCAATTGCAACAACAGCAAAAATAACATTTGGGACCCATACGGCCACTACAGGGGCTAATCCAACGTTTAACGAGGCTACCGTAGTCATTTTCATAAAGAATATATAAAGTACACTTGCCATCAATCCAATAATGATGTTTTTACCTACTCCTTCCCTGGACTTTCGGGAAGAAACTGCAACGCCGATTAATGTTAGTATGTAAGTTGCAAATGGATAAGCAGATCTCTCATAGAGAACAATCTCTATTTTTGGAACGATATTAGACCCTTTGTTTCTTTCCTGATTTCTAAATTTCACCAATTCAGAGGTAGTCATTGACTCCATAATATTGTCTCTCTGACCAAGGTCTTTGACATTAAAGCTCAGGACAGTGTCGATTGTCGCGATTTGCTTTACTACTTCATTTGAATCATTTATTTCGCGAATAAAAACTTTATCTAACTTCCATTTATTCGAAACACTATCACCATAAGCCTTCATTACCTGCATATCTGTTTTTAACTCATACAGGCCTCTGTCATTCTTTTCCCAGGTCTCAATCCACATTCTTGTTACTATATTCAATTTTGCATTAAAAACTTTATAATGCAAGGTCGTCTTCTCATTCATTTGTAAATTTATATTCTGAAAAGAACCATTCACCGGAGTGTATTTACTTTCAAAGAGTAGTCTTTGCTTATTTGCATTTGGCACCATTAAATGGTTCATAAATAATGCAAAAATTAGAAGCGCCGTAGAGACAACCATGTACGGTCTTGTAAACCTCCAAAAGCTGACGCCATTGCATAATATTGCTATTATTTCTGAGCGCTGCGCCATAACACCCGTAAAAAATAATACGGATAAAAATATTATTAAGTAGCTAAACAAATTGACATAATGCAAGAAAAAATAAGGGTAATAATCTATGGCTATTTCCCAAAAAGAGAGGTTGTAATCTGGGTTTGTAAAGTCTCTTAACTTTTCGCTTACATCTATAACAATGGCAATACTCATTATCACCATTATCATAAATATGAAAGTTCCTAAAAACTTCTTGGTTATGTATAAATCTAATTTTTTCATTTAGCCAATTTGCTAAAGCCTATTACCCAGTTTAGGTATTATATTGTCTTTCCATGTTGAGAAAGTACCTCCAATTATCTGCCTTCTCGCTTCTTTTGTTAGCCATACATAAAACGCTAGGTTATGCAATGAAGCTATTTGTGAACCCAGTCTTTCTTTGGAAATCATTAAATGTCTTAAATATGCTTTGGAATATTGAGAATCTACATATGAAGTGCCATTGGAGTCTAAATCAGAAAAATCATTTTTCCATTTTTCATTTCTTATATTAATAAAGCCTTCACTTGTAAACAGCATACCATTTCTTGCATTGCGAGTTGGCATCACGCAATCAAACAAATCAACCCCCAAAGCTATGTTCTCGATTATGTTTATGGGTGTTCCAACTCCCATTAAATAACGAGGCTTATCCTCCGGTAGTATGTTACAAACTAAATCTGTAGTAGCGTACATTTCTTCTGCTGGCTCACCAACTGAAAGTCCACCAATGGCATTTCCTTCTCTTTCAAAAGAAGCAATCATTTCTGCAGATTCTTTTCTTAAATCCTTATAAGTACTTCCTTGAACAATTGGAAAAAATGTTTGGTCATAACCATATTTGCCTGCTGTAGAATCAAAACGTTCACAACACCTTTTTAACCATCTATGCGTCATTTTCATAGACCTTTTTGCATAGGAATAATCGCATGGGTAAGGAGTACATTCGTCAAATGCCATTATAATATCCGCGCCTATAGTACGCTGAATATCTATTGCGTATTCAGGAGAAAACAAATGTTTTGATCCATCAATATGTGATCGAAAGGTTACTCCTTCTTCTTTGATTTTTCTACTATCCCCTAATGAATAAACTTGAAAACCACCTGAATCCGTCAAAATAGGACTCTTCCAATTCATAAACTTATGCAATCCTCCAGCATTTTCAATCACTTCTAATCCTGGACGCAAGTATAGGTGGTAGGTATTCCCCAAGATGATTTGCGCTTTAATATCATCCTTAATTTCATGCTGATGCACAGCCTTTACAGTTCCAGCTGTCCCAACTGGCATAAAAATAGGTGTTTGAATTTCACCATGAGCTGTTTTTACTAGCCCCGCACGAGCTTTGGACTTGGAATCTGTTTTTTCTAATGTAAAGTTCATAAATATGTGAATAACGTTGAACTGCAACAAAGATAAAATAACTTTTAGAAGAGTACTTTTAGCAGTACAAAATCATTCATGAAGCTAGAATTAAATAACGAGAACCTATTATTTATAATCTATTTAGTGGCATTTTCTATGCAGTTAGTCTATTTCCTAGTTTTCTTCATTCGAATAACATTTAAACAAAAGCCTGTAGCAATAGAAAAACTCAAGCCAGTTTCAATAATAATTGCTGCAAGAAATGAAGATCAAAACCTATTGGAATTTCTACCCAAAATATTCGAACAAGATTATCCAAAATTTGAACTCATAGTAGTAAACGATCGATCTTGGGACAAAAGCATTGATATTCTGCAAGCTTTTGCAATAAAACATAACAACTTGCATATAGTTGAAGTTCCAGATTTAGAGAAGGATGGATTTGCTAAGAAGTTTGCACTTACTTTAGGAATAAAAGCAGCAAAACATGAGTTAATGCTATTCATAGATGCTGACTGCTATCCAAATAGTAAAAACTGGCTGAAAGAAATGGCTTCAAGACACACAGGCTCTAAAAACTTAATTCTAGGGGCTAGTCCGTATGCACGCGAAAAAGGAGTTTTAAACAAAATTATTCGATTCGATGCTGGGCAAATAGCGATTCAATATTTATCCTTAGCAAAATCAGGCATTCCCTACATGGGGGTTGGCAGAAACCTCTCCTACACGCAAGAACTGTATGATTCTGTAAGAGGTTTTAAAAGTCATTACTACATACCTTCCGGAGACGATGATTTATTTGTTAATGAAGCTGGAACCAAAAGGAATACTGCTGTTGTTTTTTCGAAAGAAGCAATTACCGTATCCATTCCAAAAAAGAATTTTACAGATTGGTGGTATCAGAAGAAAAGACACCTAACCACAGGAAAACATTATAAAACCTATCACAAGATTTTACTTACACTTTACCCCGTTAGCCTAGTTATAATGTACATTTTACTTCCATTACTCTTGGTTATGCACAATTGGTGGTATATAGCTTTAGGAATTGTAGGGTTTAGGGTACTATTGCAAATGATTATCTTTAGCCGTCCGTTTAGGATAATGGGTAGTGGGGATTTGATATTATTAGCTCCATTTTTTGAGGTAGTTATGTTAATAATTAATCCTATTTTATTATTTAGTAACAAGAAAAAGAAGAAGCAGAGGCATGGGTTCAAACGAAGATGAACATATATCGACAGATCACCTTTCGGATAAAGCTAAGTATGACTTTATTCTTGTACAACGAGCTGTAAAATCGGATGACCAACAAGCTTTTGCTGAGTTAATGGAACGCTACAGAGACTCTATCTTTTTTATGCTCTTAAAAATGATAAACAATCGAGACGATGCAGAAGATTTAACCATTGAAGCATTTGGAAAAGCCTTTAAACGTCTTCACCAGTATACACCAAGCTATGCTTTCAGCACATGGTTGTTTAAAATTGCTACGAACAATTGCATTGACTTTCTTCGCAAGAAGAAAAAAAATGTTCTTTCTATAGATAATCGTTTCGAAAACGAAGATGGCGATTCTTTGATGATGCAGCTAAAATCAGGAAACAGAAATCCTGAAGAAGAAGCAATTCGTGAGCAAAAAATCATCATGATGCGAGCAATAGTGAAAAAATTAAAGCCGCGTTACCAAGAATTAATTGAACTAAGGTATTTCAAAGAATTTAGTTACGATGAAATTTCGAAAGAGTTGAACCTACCATTGGGAACGGTTAAAGCTCAATTATTCAGAGCTCGCGAATCTCTTTACAATATATTAAAAAACTCAAAAGACAGAATCTAATTCGCCTTCTATTGGAATCAATTGCACAATACTTTCCCGATCTATCGGATAAACAAATAAAACAGTTTGCTGAACTGAAAGGCTTATATCAACATTGGAATGAGCAGATAAATGTTATTAGCCGAAAAGATATAGACAACTTTTACGAGCGTCATGTTTTGCATTCTTTGGCAATTGCCAAAGTAATCTCTTTTGAACCCGGAACCACGTTGCTTGATGTGGGAACAGGAGGAGGATTCCCAGGAATTCCATTAGCTATACTTTTCCCAGAATGTAAATTCCACTTAGTAGATTCTATAGGGAAAAAGATTAAAGTCGTAAACGAAGTTTCTGTTGCCCTTGGCTTAAACAATTTAACTTCAGAGCACCGCCGAGCAGAGGAAATAAAAGGCTCATTTGACTTCGTGATTAGCAGAGCTGTTACTCGACTAAATCGTTTTATTCCTTGGGTTAATACTAAATTCAAATCGAAGAACAACAATACAATTCGAAACGGCATCCTCTACCTGAAAGGAGGAGATTTACACGAAGAATTAAACGAGGCAAAATTGAAATACAAACCAACTTTGTATAAAATACCTGACTTCTTTGAAGGTGAGTTTTTCGAGACCAAGCAGGTTGTTTATGTCCCTATAATGGGTGGTTAAAAGAGATAAAATAGTTTTTTAGTCGAATAACCGCCATGAAATTCTGTTTCAACCAGAAAAATCCTTGATGAAAAAATGTTTCGTCAAACCCAAATCTGATTTTGCCAAAATAAAAAGTCCGTTTGACAACATTAAAAAACGTAAAAATTAGTGATAAGTGGTGTTTTTGAAGATTTTTAAATAGATTGCAACATAGTAGGATAAAGCACATATGTGTTTTAGCACTACGTTGGCAAACTCCTGCTCAAGGCTATTTAAGTGAAATAAAAATAATGAAAAGATTAAGCGAAATAGAAATTCAAAAGGCATTACTATCGCTAGATGG